>Ga0101944_10000103_pt1 | contig 280830 bp, 205 predicted proteins | sample DewCreD2012metaG_FD_75245 | JGI IMG/M metagenome (GOLD analysis project Ga0101944, IMG submission 75245) | Hot spring sediment bacterial and archeal communities from British Columbia, Canada, to study Microbial Dark Matter (Phase II) - Dewar... ... | reverse complement strand
TTTTGGAGAAACTCGATGAACACCACCAGCCCGCCGAAGGGCGTGACCGGCTTGGACGTGTCGCGCAAAAGGACTTGGCCAGAGCCAAAAAGTGGCTTACCAGGACGGGGCCTCGTTCTGTTCGGGGTCGGGAATCGGGTTTTCATATCTAACCCCATCTTCCCCAAAACCTTCGAGCAGAACGATCTCTTTCGAACTTAGTTTTTCAGGTTTAGTACGATGGCCAACCCTCACGAGGAACCTGTTTGACGGCTGTTTAAGAGAATGATACGTGATTCGAATGAACAACCTCGCGCACCGCCGTCTGCGACTCGGGCTGCATTTTGGGTCTGTTCTCTTGACGTCTGCTTTGTTGGCCGCGGACTTCCGCATCGAGGAGATCCGGCTCGACGCGGGCGAGCGGCTGGAACTTCGCTTTCCAGCCGACGCCGCCAGCTACTACCGCCTGTTGCACGGCGACACCGTGACGGCCATCAACACACCGGTAGCCGTCGGGTTGCCCGGGCCGTTGACCGTGGCCGCGCCGGCGCAGGCCGGCTTTTTCCGCGTCCAGCAAGTCCCCCGCGTCACGCCGCTGGACACCGATGCCGACGGGATACCCGATGTTTACGAACTGGAGCACCCGTCGCTGGACGCGCTGAATGCCGCCGACGCCGGCCAGGACCCTGACGGCAACGGTCGGACGGCGCTCCAGGAATACCTCGATTCGATCACTCCCACCCCGCTGACGACTATCACCGGCACGTCGCCAGCGCCCGGCGAGGCCGGTGTGTCGGTGAACCGCGAGGTGGTGGTGTATTTTTCCGGGCCGCTGGCGGCGGAGGCCATCGTCACCACGACCAATTTACACGCCGGATTCGACGCGCGGCAGTTCCTCAGCCGCGTCGAACTCAGCTCCGACCGGCGCAAGGCCACGCTGTTCTTCCTCGAACCGATTCCCGGCGGCACGCGCGTAACGGTGGAGTTCGACGGCGGCGCCGTGCCGGGCGCCGACGGCCGGTTGTTGGATGCCGATGGCGACGGCCAGCCCGGCGGCGTGCATCGTTTTCAGTACGACACCTACAGCGCCACGCCCGTGACCGGCACGTCAATCTCCGGCGTGGTGTATGCCTCCGAGCCGGTGCCGCCACGGCCGGACGGCTCGACCAACCTGCCGCTCCCGGGCGTCACCATCACGGTGGACGGCGCGGAGGAGACGTTGCGCGCGGTGACGGACGCCGAGGGGCGCTTCACGCTCACGAACTGTCCGTCGGGCCGGTTCTTCGTTCACGTGGACGGCCGCACCTCGCCGCTGAGCCAGTGGCCTTCCGGGGCTTACTATCCGTTCATCGGCAAGGCCTGGGAGGCGGTGGGTGGGCGCGCGGATAACGTGGTGCCCGGCGGGGCAGTCTACCTGCCGCTCGTGCCCGCCGGCACGCTTCAGCCGGTGAGCCTGACCGAAGACACCCGCATCGGCTTTGCGCCCGAAGTGCTGGCGGAACATCCCGAGCTGGAGGGGGTGCGCCTCCTGGTTCCGGCCAACGCGCTGTACAGCGAGGACGGCAACCGCGGCGGTAGTGTGGGCATCGCGCCGGTGCCACCCGATCGGCTGCCCGAGCCACTGCCTCCCGGACTGGAACTGCCGCTGGTGATTACCATCCAGACCGATGGCCCGATGAACTTCGACCGGCCGGTGCCGGTGCGTTTCCCCAACCTGCCGCTGCCGGGCACGGGCGAACGCCTGCCGCCCGGGGCCAGGACCGCCCTGGTGAGCTTCAACCATGACACCGGCAAATGGGAGGTGTCCGGGCCGGCGACCGTCACCGCCGACGGGCTGTTTTTGGAAACCGATCCGGGCACCGGCGTGCGACAGCCCGGCTGGCACGGCTTCTCGCCGGTGGCCGGGGCCGAGGGTGGGCCGATCGGCGGCAGTCCACCGCCGGATGAACCGCTAGCCTGCCCACCCGGCAGCGGCTCCGGCGGACAGTCGGTGTGCCGGCAAAACCCGGCCCCAGCGCCGACCAACGGCTGTGGGCCGCAAAGTCTCCCGGATTTCTTGGAAGATGCGTTGGAATCGTTCCGCAACAATCCCACCGGCATTCCCTGCGCCTCGTTCAAGTCAGCCTGCGACGCTCACGACGCCGGTTACTACACTTGCGGGCGAAGCAAGAAAGACGTGGACGACCAGTTCCTCCGGGACCTGTTAGCGGCGTGCGACTGCATCACGGACCCACGTCAACGGTTTGAGTGCCAGTTGAACGCGGAGCTGTATTACGACCTGGTGGCGAATTTCGGCGACAGCGCCTACGAGGACGGCCAGTCCGAAGGTTGCGTCTGCGAGGAGCAACTGGAGCCGGAGTGTGAGCCCGGGAACGGTGGCGGCGCTCCGTTTCCCGCCGGCGGCCCCGCATCTGTGGCGCGTCGGCGCCAGATCGCCCTGGCCGGAGGCGCCCCGACGCCAAACGGTTCGCCCCGGCCGCCCGGGCGGGTGGTCTTTCAACGGCGCGTTCACCGCTTCGCCGTCGCCGATTCCGAAACCGGCGAGGTGATGCTGCGGGGCCGCACCGGTCCTCAGGGCGTGGCGCTGGAGCAGGTGCTGCTGCGCCCGAACCGCACCTACACCCTGCTGTTGGTTCAGGAACAGACGTTGTACGATGGCTGGGTCGAGTTCCAAACCGGCCCGGCGGGTAGCGTCACCCGCATCCCGCCCGTTTTCATCCGCAAGCCCTACACCTACGACGGCGACTTCGACGGGCTGAGCGACCAGGGCGAGTTTGTGCTGGGAACGGACCTCAACAACCCCGATACCGACGGCGACGGCGTGAAGGACGGCGCCGAAGTCCGCGCGGGCGGAGACCCGCTGGGCGGGCAGCCGGCCACGACGGGCGTGGTGGCCACGGCGGACACACCGGGCACGGCCGTGGATGTCACCGCTCGCAACGGCCTGTTGGCCGTGGCCGACAGCACGGCGGGCGTGGCGCTCTTCGAGGTCGGGACCGGGGCCGGCCCGGTGCAACTGGCAACAATTGCCCTGCCCGGCCCGGTGCGCGCGGTGGCCGTGGCCGAGCAGCACGTACTGGCGGCCATGGAGTCGGAGGGGCTGGCCCTGATCAACGTGGCCAACCGCAACGCGCCCCTTGTCGAGCGCATCCTTCCGCTGGGCACGGTGCAGGCCGTCGCCGCGGCCGGCCTGCTGGCCTTCGCCGGCACGGAACTGGGCCGGATCGAGGTCCTGGAACTGCCGGCCGGAACGGTCCGCGGGGGATTGCAGGTGGTCGGCGTGGTGAACGACCTCGCCGTGCGTGGCGACTGGCTCTTCGCCGTCACCGGCTCCGAACTGCTGAGCTGTCGCATCGTCCCCGACGGGCTCGAGGTGCTGGACCGGGAGCCCGTATCCTTCTTCCCGGAGGGCATCACCCGCCGTCGCCGGGTGTTCGCCGGCCTCGATGAAGTGCTGGTGACGTCCTACCCCGGGTTTGACCGCTTCGTCATTGGCCCCGACGGCCAGTTGGGCCGGGTCGGCACCGCGCGCGACGCCGGGCCCAATTCCTTCAAGCAGATCGTGGCCGCTGACTCGGGTCTCGGCGTCGGCGCCGTGGGCGTGAACCCACGCGCGGACGGCACTCACGACGTGTGGCTCTACGACCTCCGGGATCCGGCCAGCACCACCAATGTTCTCACCGTCCTGCCCACGCCGGGCGTGGCCCACGCGCTCACGCTCTACAACGGTCTGGCCTACGTGGCCGACGGCACCGCCGGACTGCAGGTGGTCAACTTCCTGCCGCCCGACATCGGGGGACAGCCGCCGGAGATCCGCTTGCGTCCGAACTTCCAGCTCACCACGTCCACCAACGGCGTCGCCGAGGCCGGAAGCCTGATCGTGCTGGCGGTGGAGGCGACCGATGACGTCGGCGTGCGCAACGTCGAGTTCGTGGTGGACGGGCTGACGGTGGCCCTGGATGGCAACTATCCTTTCGAGCATCGGTTCTTTGACCCGAGCACAGCGGGCGCCCGCTTGGTGCTCCAGGTCAGAGCCACCGACCTCGGCGGCAACACCACCGTCTCGCCCGAAGTGGAAGTGCTCGTGGTGCCCGACGCGACCCCGCCGCAGGTGCGCGGGTCCTTCCCGGCTCACGGCGCGCTCCTGGCGGAACTCAGCGCGCTCTCGGTGCAGTTCAGCGAGCCATTGGCGCCGGCCACATTGACCGACGCAAACATCCGCCTGCTCGCCGCTGGGCAGGATGGGCTGTTCGACACGGCCGATGACAGCGTCGTCCCGCTCCCGGGCAAGGCGTTCAACTTCGACCTCGACTTGCTCCAGCTCCTGCCCGGGTCGCCCCTCGCGCCGGGCCGCTACCGGCTGCTGCTCACCCAAGCGTTGACCGACCGCGCCGGACTGCCCCTGGCCGCTCCCTTCGTCAGCGAGTTTTTGCTATTCAATGCCGGGCTGGACTCGGACGGCGACGGCGTGCCCGATGACGTCGAACGTCTGATCGGCACCGACCCCGCCCGCCCGGACACCAACGGCAACGGCGTGCCTGACGGCCTTGAAGATCCCGACGGGGACGGCCTGGGCACTGCTTTTGAGATCGTCATCGGACTGGACCCGCGGAAGCGCGATTCCGACGGCGACGGCGGTGGCGACGGCGATGAGGACCTGGACCGCGATGGCCTCACCAACCGTCACGAACTGGCGCTGGGGACCGATCCCGCCACCGCTGACACCGACGGCGATGGCTGGCCCGATGAGGCCGAAGTCACGGTCCACAGCAACCCGCTGGATCCGCTTTCCAAGCCGGTCCTGGGAGCGTTGGCTCAATCTTCGGCGGAGATTCTTGCGCCCGGTGCCGTGTTTGGGCAGGCCAGCCGTTTCGGCCCCACGGTCGCCAGGCCGCCCGCCGAGGTGCTTTTGCCCGCCGCTGATTTCAGCGCCGTCAAGAACTTCGGCCCCACCCTCGCGCAACCACCCGTCGAGGTCATCCTTCCCGCCGCGGCGACGGGGCCGGGCGTGGCTCTCGGGCCGACGCTGGCCCAGCCACCGGTGGAAGTGGTGATTCAACCTCAATGAACCTTCGAACCCCCAATTTTACAAAACCATGAAAACCCAAACTCAACTGCTCGCGGCCACTCTGGTGGCCGTTTTCTCGCTGGTCCCCGCCCGGGGCCAGAACTTCGACTGCGGCAGCAACGGATCGCTCGGCGCGCTCAACGTGACCGAGGCCGACGTGACCGTGGACCTGCCACCGGACGGCCGGCTCCACTACACCACGGTGAACGTCGCCGCCGGCCGCACGCTGCGGTTCAATCGGAACGCCCTGAACACGCCCGTTTACCTGCTGGCCCAGGGCGATGTGGTGATCAACGGCACCGTGGACGTATCGGGCCAACAGGCGCCCGGCAACCCGCCCATCGGTGGCGCCGGCGGGCCGGGCGGCTTTGACGGTGGCAAGCCCGGCTTCGGCCCGGAGTTCCCGCCTGGTGACGGTTACGGCCCCGGGGCTGGCGGCGGGGGCGAGAGAGGCGGTCACGGTGCCTCCGCTGGCGGCGGCGGCTACGGCCGGCCCGGGGGCGGCGCGGATTCGAACTTCAAGGGCAAGGCCTACGGCAGCCCGCTCTTGATTCCGCTCATGGGCGGTTCGGGCGGGGGCGGTGATACGGGCACGCCCGGCTCCGGCGGTGGCGGCGGTGGCGGGGCCATCCTCGTCGCCTCGAACACCCGCATCATTGTCAACAGTGGTGGTCGCTTGGTGGCCGAAGGCGGCATTTGGCGGGGCAGTTCCCATAACGCCGGCAGCGGTGGCGCCGTCCGCCTGCTGGCGCCCCGAGTCGAAGGGCAGGGCACGGTCCGGGCCAGCGGCGGCGGCTCCGGCGGCGGTGATGGACGCATCCGGGTTGACTGCTTCGACAAGACCTCGCTGCGGCTCGACTTCCAGCCGAGGGACCTCACCACGGTGGGCGCAAACATGTTCGTCGAGCCGCCCGTGGTTCCCCGTCTGGACATCGTGAACGCCGCCGGCACCGACATCCCGCTGGGCACCGGCAACACCGTCCGCATCCAGTTGCCCTTCGGTTCCGACACCAACTGCACCGTGACCTTGCGCGCCCAGGACTTTAACGCCGAAGTGCCCGTGCAGCTCGTGCTCACACCCGACAGCGGCCCGCGTACGATCATCGAGACCAACCTCGTCAACACCGCCGACCAGAACCCGGCCACGCTCGTCGTGCCGATCACCCTTCCGGTGAACAATCTGGTGACCATCCAGGCCTGGACGCGGTGAGCGTGGGACGGGCAATGTTGAGGTGGGACCTGAGTCCGGGGCGGCACGGGGAGATTGGTAGCCGGGGACGCGGCGGTCTGATTCACGAGCGGACCCAACCGCGCAGCCAGTCCAGCCAGGCACCGAGCCCTGCGCCGGTGCGGGCGGGCAACGCGGGCCGAATGACTTCGGCGAGGTCGCCCTCTCGCTGACCACGCTGGGCGACACGCTGTTCATCGCGGGCAGCTACCAGTTCCCCGCCCGGAACGCTGGCGCGTGGCGCAATCACCAGTTTGCCGACGGCCTGGGCGGCGGCGTGATGGAATCCACCTTCAACCCCGGCGAGGCGCGGCTGGTCCGCACCGCCAACGGGCAGGCCTATTTCCAGGGCAACTTCCGCCGCGCCGGCGTCCTCTCCGGCAACGTCGAGGTGGACGGCTTCGCCGTCTGGACCGGGACGGAGTGGCGGCGGGCACCGACGCTGTTGCCCTATCACAATTCGACCCACGACTTCGCTGTGGACGGCGACCGCATCGTCGTGGGCGGCAGCTTCAACCGCGTGAACAACGACGGGTTCAACCGGCCCGAGGAGGAGCGCGACAGCATCCCGGTCAACGGCGTGGCGCTCTGGGACGGCGCCTTCTGGCGCACCCCGGGCCTAGGGGTGCAGCTCGACCTCGACGGCGGTGGCGGTGGCGGCGGCGGCGGGGAAACCCTGGCCGGCGCGCGCCCGCGTCGCAGCGGCTTGGTTCTGCATGACAATGGTGGCGGACCGCCGCGGCTGCTGCAGCCGGGCACGGTGAACCGCCTGCACCTGGCGGGCCGGCGGCTCTACGTCACCGGCCGCTTCACCCACGCCGGCGGCCAGCCCTCGCCGCCGTTGGCCGTCTGGGAAAGCGTGCCCTAGCAGGAACCGCGACAGGTCAGACGGGATAAAAGAGGAGCGGAACGCCGGATTCAATCCGAGGGGGCAAGCCGTCGGGCGCTGCCTACGCGGCCGCGCTACGGGGGCGCTTGGCTCCGAAGCGCGCACCACTTGGTGTCTGTGCGATCAAACGCACAGTTTTCTTTCGCTGGCCATCCCGTAGTCTAATTTCATGACCTGCTGGAAAACCCTTCCGGTGCCGGTGCCGAAGGTGGTGCTTGCCCGGGCAGTCGGTGTGGTTTCGGGCGCCTGGCTGCTGGCGGGGACAGCGGCGTTCGGAGCCGACTGGCCTCAATACCGCGGTCCCAATCACGATGGCACTTCGCGCGAGCGCATTCTCAAAAAATGGCCCGCACAAGGACCCCGTGTGCTGTGGCGGAAGCCGCTGCCGGATGGCTTTGGTTCGTTTGCCCTCAGCCAGGGCCGGGTCTTCACCGGGATCAAACGCCAGGTTGACGGAACGGCGATGGAGGTGTTTGTCGCACTGGACGCGGACACCGGCGTGGAATTATGGGCCCGACCGGTGGGGCCGTCTCCGCCCGGACGCGGGGAAGGGAGTGGCGACGGGCCGCGCTCGACGCCGGCGGTGGACGGCGAGCACGTGTACGTGCTGAGCGCCTACCTCGCTTTGTTCTGTTTGCGGGCCGACGATGGCAGCGTGGTCTGGAAACGCGACCTGCTCGAGGAGTTCGGCGGCGAATTGCCGGATTACCAGGCGGCCGCTTCGCCCCTGGTGGTGGGCGAGTTGGTTTTGCTCAACGGTCCGGCGGGGGGCGAGGGGCAAAAAATCTTCGGTCTGGCCAAGAGTGATGGACGGACCGTTTGGGAAAGCCCCAGCCCGAAACTCACCCACTCGACCCCGCTGCTCACCACGCTGCACGGGGTCCGCCAGGCCATTTTCTTCACCACCGGCGGTGCCGTGGCGGTGGTTCCAGAGTCCGGTCAGGAACTGTGGCGTTACACCTACAACGTCACCGTGCCGACGGCCATCATGCCGGTGGTCGGCGGAGACATCCTCTATCACTCTGCGGGGTACTCCATCGGTGCGCGGACCGCGCGGATCACCAAAGCCGGCCAAGCGTTCCGCGCCACGCAACTGTGGCGCAAGTCCAATGAACTCATCAATTTTTGGAGCACCCCGGTGTACCACGAGGGGCATTTGTACGGGTTGTACGGTCATGACTATTTTGTCTCGGCTCCGCTCAAATGCGTTGAACTGGCCACCGGCACCGAGAAGTGGTCGGAGCCCAATTTCGGCCCGGGGCAGGTGCTGTTGGTGGATGGCACGATCCTGCTCCTGACCGCAGATGGGAAATTGATCCTGGTGGAGCCCAATCCGGAGCGGTACCGGGAACTGGCGCGGTTCAAGGCGCTCCGCGGGACGTGCTGGAATGCGCCGGCGATCAGTGAAGGGCGCATCTATGCCCGCAGCACAATCGAAGGGGTCGCCTTCGACGTCACCGTGCCTCCGCCTCCGCCTCTACGACTGTTGGCTCCATTCTTCCACCCCGACGGCAGCCTGCAATTCCGGGTGGGGAATCCAGATGGAACCGCGCCGGAGCCGGACCGGCTGAGTCGCCTCGAGGTGCTCGAATCCGCCTCGCTGACCGATTGGACGGTGGTGTCCAACGCGGAGGTTGCCACGGACGGCACGGTGCGCGTGTCGGTCTCAGCAGAGCCCGGGCCGGAGCAAAACTTTTACCGGGTGCGCGAGGCGCAGTGATTTAAGGAGGTCAAGGTGCGGGTGACCGCCACAAGCCTTCGACGCGAACCGCGGGCGCGGTGTGCCTTCACACTGATCGAACTGCTGGTGGTCATCGCGATCATTGCCATCCTGGCGGCGCTGTTGTTGCCGGCGCTGTCGGCGGCCAAGGAGCGCGGTCGGCGGACGGCGTGCAAAAACAATCTCCGGCAGTTCATCCTGGCGACCCATCTCTACGCCGGCGATTTTGGGGACCGGTTGCCCAGCGGCGAGTCGGACGAGCTTGGCGACGAGAACATCCCCGTCATCTCCACCAACACCCGTGCGCAATTCCTCCAGTACGGCGGCCATTACCGGATTCTGGACTGCCCGGGGTTGGGCGGAAAATTCAACCGCCCAGAAGGCTGGAAGGTCGAAACCGACTGGGAGGGGTTCCACCACGGCTACGTGATCGGATACAACTACCTCGGCGGGCACACCCAGACACCCTGGCCACCGCTGGAAGGTCAAACCTCGGTCTGGGTTTCACCGCTGGTCCTCAGCGGCGATCCCACCCTGGTGCTGGTGACCGACTTGAACGACTGGTCCCCGGCTGAGAGCAAGACCTTCGCCCCGCACGGCCGGAACGGCCCGATTTTTCGCGGCCAGGATTTCGGCAACACCGAGCAGGGGGGAGTCAGCTCCGCCGCCATCGGCGCCCAAGGGGGCAACGTGGGTTTGGTGGACGGTTCGGTCGCCTGGAAGCCTATCAACCAGATGCGCGTTTACTCCGGGTCCCTCCGGTGGGGCGATGGCGGCTGTCACGCCGCGTGGTGAGCGGGACCAGCACGCGGCTGGCTGAGCATTGCGGCGGTTTACTCGCGCCGCTTGGTGTCGAACCAGATGGTGACCGGGCCGTCGTTGACCAACGCCACCTGCATGTCCGCGCCAAACTCGCCGGTGGCCACCGGCCGGCCGAGGTCGGCCTCGAGCCGGCGCACGAAGGCCTCGTAAAGCGGGATCGCCACGTCCGGCCTGGCCGCTTCGGTGAAGGAGGGCCGATTGCCCTTCTTGGTGCTGGCGTAAAGCGTGAACTGGCTGACCACCAGCGCCTCGCCGCCGATGTCGCACACCGAACGGTTCATCAGGCCCTGCTCATCGCTAAAGATACGGAGCCGGGCGAGCTTGCCGCTGAGCCAGGCGATATCCTCCGCGGTGTCCGCCGGTTCCACGCCCAAAAGGATCAGCAGTCCGGGACCGATGCTGGCCCGGACCGCGCCACCAATGCGGACCGACGCCTGCGAAACCCGTTGAACGACCGCGCGCATGATTGCGCAGCCATTTCGCGGCGGAAGCCGGTCGGCCGGCAAGCCAAAAGCCTGCGGCATGGATGTTTGCCAGACCGCGGAAACCACAACTATTGAGGCTTGCGGAATTGAGTGACGGGACCGCGGCATTAATGCCGCTTCAACGTCCGGATAGGCCGGACGGTGAAAAACAGCGGCCGGCCTTGACATTTCGGTGGGGGGAGGCCGCGCACGGGCCCCCCCCCCACTCGTCCTGTCAACACCGAAGGAGAGTAAGAGGAGAAAAAAAACTTAAAAATTTTTGGGGGGGGGGGGGGGGGGGGGGGGGGGGAGTATATTTTATATGACTGAAAAGTTCGAATCTATAATTAACCGAGATCAAAAAATGAGAAACCACCTGAAGCGAAATACGGCAATCGTCGTCCTCCTCGGCGTCATCACTGCCTTCACAACCTCCAATGCGTTCGACACCGAGATTGTCGAATATGATCCAGGTCCGGGTCCCAGTACGGGTTGGCTCGCGCAAACCGACATTTTCTGGGGCTACGTGGGTGGGGTTGGCCCCACCTACTGGGGATGGACCATGGCTAGATACTCCCGTGCCGGCGTTTCCCTTAATCTAGCGATGCAGAATTATGGAGTTCGTCCTAACGGGGCTGGTGAAGCGGTGGATTTTTACTACGCTGGATGGGTTACATACCTTCTGGCCGAAAAGTACTGGCTTGATTCGGAGTGGATTTCGGGCGACAGCAAGGTGTGGAGTGTTTCGGGCTCGCCGTCCTACCGTGCAGAGGCCAAAGTTCTCGACTAGTGAACCATGCTATGAATCGAAGAACGCGAGTAATTCTTCTCGCTCCTCTTTGGGTCCAACCTTATCGCAAGTTCGCTTGGTAATCGAGCCGGAGAATGGTTAAACCGCACCATTTCAATGGGATCGTTCCCCTCCTCGCTTTCGTCATTGGCCTGGCAGTCGGTCAATTCGGATTGTCCCGGCACAGCCGACCAGGAAACGAGAAAGCTATGTTGTCTACGTCGGTCCCATCTGTGGGCGCCTGCTCGGGCAGCGCGGACGCCAACGGCCAATCTATCCCCGCGCATAACCCAGGCGAGCAGAGCAACGCGGCGGCAATCGAACGACTCCGGCGACAGGGCATTGAAATCACCCAAGCCGAGCTTGACCGGACATTGGAGCTGACCCTGCGCCAAAAACAGGGCGAATATGTGTTGCTCCTCGAACGCCCGCTGTCCCGGAAAGTCGACGAACGCGCCCGGGAAGACTTGGCCGAGGAACTGGAGCGGCAAGACGGGCCGGAGTACGACCGCATATTCAAAGGCCTTGGGCTGACGGCCGAAGCCAGTGACCGGCTCAAACTGCACGTGTTCAAGATCGCCCGAGCGGCGCTCGAGGCCGAGGCCGCCACCCACCAGTTGCTGCGCGCCAGAAACGATTACGACAAGACGGTTCGGTCATGGCTTTCTGCCGACGATTACGCGCGGTATCGGCAGATGGAAGCCGGGCGTCCCGCCCTCCGGGAGTTCGAGAAGCTCGATGCGTTTTACCGACGCCAGGTTGATAAGAACGTTGGCCTGGAGTACCAACCCATCATGGTCAGCCTCATTCAAGAGGCCGGCACTTACACGGAGTCTCCGACCTGCTACCGGCCTTACGACGGCCTGCCGGGCATCACCATCGGCACGGAAGCCGTGCTTCAGAAGCTGGAGCGGGAGAGGACGGACCTGACCGAAGGGCTGGGGAACCTCCGCGAACAGGCATGCCAGAGCGGATTGCCGGAGGAATACCAGCAACTCCTGACCGACTACTTTGAGGAAGCCATCCAAAAAAAATCAGAACTCATCCTTTCCCTTCGCCAAGAGCCAGGCCGCGAGCCGGCGGCCGGGCTGGCGCACGACAATGAAGACGTCGCAACCGAATAGACCACGCCGCACGGAACACGACCGGGCGGGGGCTGGCTTCACGCTGATCGAGTTGCTGGTGGTTATCGCCATCATCGCGGTGCTGGCGGGCCTGTTGCTGCCGGCTTTGTCCCGAGCCAAAGCCAAGGCGCGGGCCATCCAGTGCCTAAGTAACGTGCGCCAACTGGGCCTGGCGTACAAGCTTTACGTGGGAGATTATGGACTGTCGGATAGCGAGGCACTCTCGTCGGGGGGCTGGTTCGGTTTTGTCAAGCCTTACCTCTCCAGTAACACGCAAGTCAACCTGTGTCCTTCAACCCGCGAGGATCCTGCCAAGCGAAAGGAGCCTCCGCTTTCGTACGGTCTCGGTGCCGCTGACCTTCCCTATCGTTTTGTAGATCCCTTTCCCCTCGAGCCTGGCGTTGTCTCTGGACCGCGGATTGGGAGCTACGGTTTCAACGGCTGGATGACCCGCGGAACCACAACACCACTGGGAGAGACCTATTCACTTGTCTTTCGAAATGAATCGGCAATCGTCCGGCCCGACACCACGCCTGTGTTCACAGAATGCATGGTGGAAGAAACCAGCCCCATGCCTCACCATCCACCGGGTCGCGATCTCTATACGGCGTATGATTACGACGCCAGTTGGATGGTCTTCTTCACCATGGCGCGCCATGGTGGTCCGGGCACGGCCCACGGCAGTCTGCCGGTGGCGCCGGGTCAGCCGCTAGGCCCGTACGTCAACAATATCGTGTTCTTCGACGGCCACGTCCAGCCCGTGAAGCTGGATCATTTGTGGAACCTCTACTGGCACGCCCAATGGGTGCCGCCCGCCACCCGCCCGCCCTAATCATCGTTCTCGGTGTTTGTTTTAAAAGGGTCAAGGACACCGGCACATTCCTTGCTGCTTTTATGGCGAAGGGTAAAGCGGTGAACGGTCGGGCGAGGGTATCGTGCCATTCGCCACGCGCTTCGTGCGTCGAAATTGCCGACCCTGCCGACCGACGCCTGCGAGACCCGTTGAACGACCGTGCGCATGATTGCGCGGCCATCCCGCGACGGTAGCCGGATCGGCCGGCAAGCCAAAAGCCAAGGGCATAGACGCGCGGCGTGGTTGTGCTAAACTAAGGCGTGTCACCCGGATGCTCAACCCTTCAGCCTGTCAACCCTTCAGCCTGGCGGCCGGCCGCGTTGCACGCGGAGGCCCGGTCTGTGGCCGGCGGGGGCGAAGCATCTGGCAGCATGGAAGCATTCATGAACGAGCCCAGAATCCCCACCCAAAGAACCGGCCCTTCGCACACCGCCTTCACCCTCATCGAGCTGCTGGTGGTCATCGCCATCATCGCCATCCTGGCGGGCATGTTGCTGCCCGCGCTGGCGCGGTCCAAAGCCAAAGGCCAGGGCATCAAGTGCATGAGCAACCTCAAGCAGTTGCAACTGGTGTGGCATTTCTACGCCGATGACAACGGGGACAAGACCACCACCTCGGGTTATGTCCGCCCCGTCGAGCCGACCGCCTGGGTGGACGGCTGGCTGGATTTCAGTGGTGCCAACCCCGACAACACCAACACCGCCGCCCTGAAGGACCCGCGCCGCTCGAAGTTCGCCAACTACCTGACCGCCGTGGAGGTGTACAAGTGCCCGGCGGACCAGAGCGCCGTGCGCATCGGCGGCCGCAGTCATCCGCGCGTGCGCAGCATGGGCATGAGCCAGGCCTTCGGGCCGGGGGACTGGTTGGACCCGGCCGGCTTCCAGGCCAACGTCACTTCCAAGAAGTACCGGGTTTATTACAAAACCACGGACATCATTGATCCCGGCCCCGCCCAGTGTTACGTCCTACTGGACGAACACCCGGACAGCATCAACGCCGGCGGCTTTGCCAACATGATGGTGGAAAGCCCGGCCGCCGCCCGCATCATTGATTTTCCGGCCAGCTACCACAACGGGGCGGCCGGCATCTCCTTTGCCGATGGTCACGCCGAGATCAAGAAATGGTTGGACGCGCGCACCCGGCCGCCGGTCCAGTACAACGGTAACCTTACCTTGAACGTGTCCTCGCCGAACAACCGCGACATGATCTGGCTGGCGGAGCGGACCTCCAGCCGGAACCGGTAACCAGCGGAGCCAGCTATGACACAACCCACGACACGACCTGTTCATACCACCGCCCGGCGCCCCCTCGCGTTCACCTTGATCGAGTTGCTGGTGGTGATCGCCATCATTGCCATTCTCGCGGGCATGTTGCTGCCCGCGCTGGCCAATGCCAAGGAGAAGGCGCGGCGCACGCTTTGCGCCAGCAACGGCAAGCAGTGGGGCGTGGCGCTGCACCTGTACGCGGCCGACAACCGCGAGAGTTTTCCGGATAACAGCGACGGCTACCACCTGAGCTGGATGGGCACGAACATGGCCACGTTCTGGCGTGATTACCTGATCAAGTCCGAAAAGCCGCGGGCCCGGACGGAAAAGAAGGCCCAAAACCACGTGTTGTTCTGCCCCACGGACGAATGGCATCGCCAGGCGGACACGTGGCGGCTCGACGACCCCAACTCCGAGGTCAAGCCCATCCTCACCGGCTATTTCTATCTGCCGGGCCGGGTGGACGGGAGCTGGCCCTACAACGCAGAAGGGCTCGGCCCCTGGCATTTCCGCAAGAAGCTCGGCGGCGAATTCGCCAAAGCGCCGGTGCTCATTGACCGCCTGCAAGGGCTCGGCCCGCGCACCACCAACGTCTATGACCCGCGCCTGCGCTGGGTGACCACGGATGCCGGCCGCACGTTCCGCACCGCCAACCACCCCGCCGGTGCCGGCGCGCCGGAAGGCGGCAACTTCCTTTTTGAGGACGGCCACGTGAGCTGGCTCAACGGCCGGCGCGTGAGCCTCGGCTCCGGCATGGGCGAGTGGCAGTGCTTCTACAAAATCCCGATCGAGTGAACAGCGTCGGGTTTCCGCACCGGAAAAACGCCTGTAATTCCGCAGCACCAAACGGCGCCGCCACCGCTTCGTTCCCGGCAATCCCTGTCCTGCTCGGGGCCACGCCCGGGTGAGGCCAGCGCGTAGCCCTGGGGCAAAACACCGCCATCCGACTGGTGAATCTTCACGGTCAAGTGGGACAATTTGATTTGTTCAACTGATGTCAAAAATTAATCCAACCCTTGACACTTCCGCAGCCCGGGTTTAACAGATGCCGGGCATTGGCCCGCACCCGGCGGCCGGTCCCCTTACGGACCTTCCGGCACTCATGCGCTGTTCCAGTTGCGGCACGGAGGCACCCGACCACGCGGCCTTCTGTGCCGCGTGCGGCGGGCTGCTCGGTCGCGCTTGCGCAGGGTGCGGTTTCTTGAATCCCGCAGCCGCCCGATTTTGCGCCGGGTGCGGCCTGCGCCTCGAGCAGCCGGCCGCAGGGGCGGGGCAGACCGCCGCCTTCGCGGGGCCGCCATCAGTGACGCGCGCGCCCGGATCAACCCGCGCCGAGCGCCGCCAGTTGACGGTGTTGTTTGCCGACCTCATGGAGTCCACGGCGCTTTCCGAACGGTTGGACCCGGAAGTGTTGCGGCGCGTGTTACGCGCCTACCAGGAGGCCTGCGTCGAGGAAATGCGGCGCTGGGAGGGCTATCTCGCCCAGTACCTGGGCGATGGCGTGCTGATCTTTTTCGGCTACCCGGTGGCGCATGAAGACGGCGCCCGCCGCGCGGTGCGGACCGCCCTGGGCATTCTCAGCCGGCTGGAGGCGCTCAACCGCGTGTTCAAGCCGGAACTCGAGGTGGAGCTCGGCGTGCGCATCGGCCTGCACACCGGCACGGTGGTGGTGGAACACCTGGTCGGCGATGGCTTGCAGACACCGATGGCCACCGGCGAAACTCCGAACATCGCCGCCCGCGCCCAGGCCGTGGCCGAGCGCAACACCGCGGTGCTCACCGCCGACACCTATCGGCTGGTCGCGCCGTTCGTGCGCTGCGCGGACCTCGGGCCGTACACGCTCAAAGGCCTGGCGCGACCGCTGCGGTTGTACCGGTTGCTCGGCGAGTCCGGCGCCACCGCGCGCATGGATGCGGCCGCCGCGGGAGGGCCGACGCCGCTGGTTGGTCGGCAGTCCGAGCTCGCCCGACTGGTTGAGCTTTGGCTGGAAGCACAGGAGGGACGACCCCGGTGGGTGCTGCTCGCCGGCGAGCCGGGTATCGGCAAATCGCGGCTGGTGGAATCCATCGTCCGCAACGTGGACCCCGGAGACGCGCGGGTGCTGGATTGCCAGTGCTCGTCGTACCGGCAAAACAGCGCGTTCGCGCCAATCACGGAATTGATTGTCCGGCGGCTGGGACTGGCTGATCCGGAGCCATTGGAAACGCGACTGGTGCGGCTGGAGGCCGGGCTGGCGGAACATGGTCTGCCCGTGACCGAAACCGTGCCGCTGCTGGCACCGCTGCTCGATCTGCCCCTCGGAGACCGCCCTCCGGGCCTGGACCTGACGCCGCCGCGCCGCCGCCAGAAGACCCTCGAGGTTCTGACAACGTGGTTGCTGGCGGCGGCGCGTCAGCAATCAGTGCTGTTCGTGGTCGAAGACCTGCACTGGGCCGATCCATCCACGCTGGAATTGCTGGGCTTGATTCTTCAAGCCCCTGGCCCACACCGCCTGCTCACGGTCCTCACGTGCCGGCCGGAGTTCCAGCCGCCGTGGCCGGCCGGCGATCGGGGTTGCGTGTGGACACTGAGCCGGCTCGCGGACGAAGAGGTTATGCGCCTGGTCACGGAAGTCGCCGGCGGCCGGCCGCTGCCCCTGGCGGTGATGCGGGAAATCATCCAGCGCACGGACGGCGTGCCGCTGTTCGTCGAGGAGTTGACCAAGATGATCCTCGAATCCGACCTGGTGGACCAGGTGGGCGGTGAGGTGCGTCTGGCGCGCGCGCTGCCGCGCCAAGCCATTCCCGCCACCATCCAGGATTCGTTGATGGCGCGATTGGACCGCCTGGGCTCGGCCAAACCGCTGGCCCAATGGGGCGCGGTGCTCGGCCGGGTGTTCCGCCAGGACCTGCTCGAAGCCGTGGCGGGCTCCGCTTCGTCCGACATTCCCCGCGACCTCGGGCGTCTGGTGGCGGCCGGGTTGGTGGCGCGCACCGGCGCCGGCACGCCGGCCACGTATGTCTTCAAACACGCGCTGGTGCAGGACGCGGCGTACCAGTCTTTGCTCAAGGCCACGCGGCGGGAGCATCACCGGCGGGCGGGCGAGGCGCTCGAACGGCGGTTTCCCGACGTAGCAGCCACGCAACCGGAGTTGCTCGCGCACCATTTCACCGAGGCAGGTGAAACGCTGCCCGCACTCACCCACTGGTATCGGGCCGGCGAGGCGGCGCTGGCGCGTTCCGCGAACCAGGAAGCCGCCAGCCATTTCCGTCGCGGCCTGGAACTGCTGACCGGGCTGCCTGCGGCGCCGGAGCTGGTGCCGCTGGAGCTCAAGTACCAACTCGCGCTGGGCAACGTGATGCTGGCGTTGCAGGGCTACGCCGCGCCGGAGGTGGGCAGGACCTTCGGCCGCGCGCGCGAGTTGTGTCTCCAGTTGGGTGCGCTGCCGCAATTGGGGCCGGCCGTTTATGGCCTGTGGGCGTACAGCATCGTGCGCTGCGAGTACGACAATTCCACCGCGCTAGCCGGGCAGTTGGCGAAGATGACGCGCGAGGCGCGAGATCCGGAACTCGAACTCGAGGCCGAGGCCGTGGCGGGCATCAACTGCTTTTGGGCACAGGCGGACCTGCCGCGGGCGCGCCAGCATCTCGAACGGGCCATCGCCTTGTACGATCGCGACCGCCATCACGCGCACGCGCTGGTGTATGGCCAGGACCCCGGCGTGATTGCCACGGCGCATCTGGTGTGGACGCTGTTCATCCAGGGCTACCCCGAGCAGGCGATGGCGCGGGTGGCGGATTTGCGCCAGCGGGCCCGCGCCCGTGGCCACGCGTACAGCATCGGTTACGCGCTGGCCTGGGAGAACACGCTGTGGTTTCTCGCCCGCCGGTCGCAAGCGGCCTTGCGGGTCAGCGCGGAAGCCGACCAGTTCTGCGCCGAACACGGCTTCCCGCTGTGGCAGATCGTGGCGGCCTACGTTGGCGCCTGGGCGCGGGCCGTCCGCGGCGGAAACCCGGGCGCCGCCAACGAAATCCGGCAGGCGCTCGCGGCCTGGCAGGCGACCGGCGCCATGGTCTCGCAAGCCTACCAGGCCAGCGTGCTCGCCGAGGTGTACCGCCTCCAGGGCGACGTGAACACCGGGCTCCGGGCGATTGACGAGGCGCTCACGCTGAGCCGGTCCTGCGGCGACCGTTGGTACCGACCGGAGTTGCTGCGCATGCGGGGCGACCTGCTGCTCGCGCAATCCGCGGGCCACGCCGAGGTCGCGGAACAATGCCTCCAAGAAAGCCTCGACCTGGCGCGGGCGCTGGGCGCGCGCCTGTGGGAACTGCGAACGGCCGTGAGCCTCGGCCGGTGGTGGCTCCAGCAGGGCCGGGACGACCAGGCGCGTTGCCTACTGAAGGGCACTTGCGCGGCGTTCACGGAAGGCTTCGCCGAGCCGGAATTCGAAGCGGCCAGCCGGTTGCTGGCCGGCGCAGTGGCTCCGCCGATTGCCTCATGAGCACGTCCATCCCGAAAACGACCTTGTCGCTGCTCTGCGCCGCGTTTTTTCGCGCACTCGCCGGGCGTGTGGCTGCCGCCCTAGGCTTCTCTTCGCATCGGCGGGCGGAGCGCTTCACCCCCGACCCAGCGCTCCAGCAATTGCTCGAGCGGATGCGGTCCGAGGCTGATCCACCGGCCGACCAGACGGTGCAACGGCTCTTCCAGGGCGGCAGCCGCGGGATCAGGGGCGCCAACGAACTGCTCGGCCATCTGATCCGCAACGAACCCGTGCCCGAGAACCTCGTGCCGGACCAGCCGAGCCGGGAGGCGCTCGAGGCCCTGCGGCAATACTTGCAGCATTGCCTGACGCTGCCGCCGTGGACGGACCGGGGTTTGATTGACCGGGCCGGAGCGCTCTTCGCCGAGCACGGGATGCTCGCGTTTTCCGTGCTGGGTTGCGCCAGCCTGCCGGTGGGTTACGCGGCGCCCGAGGCCGCGAAGGTCCTGGGCTTCACCCAACAACTGACCGAGCACGCCCAGCGCCGGCTCACCGAGACGGCGACATTCTTGATTGACGTGATGTCCAAGGGTGGGCTGGAGCCCGGCGGACGCGGCTTGCAGGACATTGCACGCGTGCGGCTGATGCACGCCGCGATCCGGCACTTGCTGTTGATGCCGGCGGAGACCTGCCCGCACGTCGCCGGCCGGAAGGACTTCGCGCAGGTGCTCGCCGGCGCGCCCTGGGACGTCCAGCAACACGGCCAGCCGATTCACCAGGTGGTGATGTCCGCCACGATTCTGTGCTTTTCGTTCGTGGCGCTGCGCAGCGTGCGACAGATGGGTCTGCGGCCCGCACCGGAGGACGAACACGCCTTTCTGCACACCTGGAACGTCGTGGGGCACCTCATGGGCGTGCGCGATGAGCTCCTGCTGCCGCGCCCCGAGACCTATGCCGCGGCGGAGAAGCTCTTCAACCACATCTGGCACCGCTTCCGGGCGCGTCAGCCTTACGAGGACGGCATCCAGCTCACCGCGGCGCTGCTCCAATACCTGGAGCGCCCGTTGCAGAGCCTGCCGCATCCCCTGCCCCACCTGCCGCGGATCCTCATGCGCGACTTGATCGGGCCGGACCTCACCCGCATCTTAGGGGTGAAACTGGGTTTCTGGGACGAGGTGCTGCTGGGCATCGCCGTGCGGGGCGTGCGGGAACTGGATCACCTGGGCGACGTGGTCTATGAGCGGCTCCCGCAGGCGCGCCTGGCCGCGGAGTTCCTGTTCCGGCGAATGGTCCAGGCGCTCGAGGGGGCGCCCCGCGGCGGCAACCGCCTGCCGTTCCAAATCCCGGATCACCTGGCTGAAAAGTGGCGCCTGCGGCCGGCGAGCCGCCGCGCCAGCGGCGCCGCGGAACGCGGAGTATCCGCATGAAGATCAGCGCCGACGACATCGTGCAGTATTACGACACGCTCGAGCTGGACTACCGCTACATGTGGAATCTGGGGCGGAACGTGGCGATGCACTTTGGCTACTGGGACGCCGCCACGCGGAATTTCACCGACGCGCTCGAACGCGAGAACGCCGTGCTGGCCGAGATCGCGCAGGTGAGCCGCGCGGACCGTGTGCTCGACGCCGGCTGCGGGATCGGCGGCAGCGCGATCTATCTGGCCCGGCGCTTCGGCTGCCGTGTGACCGGCATCACCCTGAGCGAAAAGCAGGTTCGCACCGCGCGGCGCCTGGCCCGGCGGGACGGCGTGGCACCGCTCACCGAGTTCGCCCGCATGGATTACCAGCGAACCGACTTCGCGGACGCGACCTTCGACGTGGTGTGGGCGATCGAGAGCGTGTGTCACGCGGCGGACAAGGCCGCGTTCAGCCGGGAAATGCATCGCGTGCTCGCGCCGGGCGGCCGGTTGGTGGTGGCGGATGGGTTCGCCGCGCGCGCGCAGCTCGATCCGGCTGGCGAATCGCTCATGCGCCGCTGGTTGCGCGGGTGGTGCGTCGAGTCGCTGGCCACGGTCGAGGGCTTCTCCCGGAATCTTGCCGACGCCGGCTTCGTGGACATTCTGTTCACGGATGCCACGCAAAACGTGCTGCCGTCGTCACAGCGTCTGTACACCTATTCCCGGCCAATCCTGTGGCTGGCGCGGGTGCTCCGCCGGTGCGGGCCCAACCTGCGCACGCGCGCGTTGAACATCGTGGCTGCGCATGGTCAGTACCTGGCGCTAACCGGCGGCCTCTGGCGTTACGGGATCGTCTCGGCTCGCAAACCGGCCCCGGGATGAAGGGCCGGCGTTCAGGCTCCGGACCGGATCGAACGGCGCGCCGGCGCGGCCGGGCCTTCGGTAATCCATGTGCCACCGGCGACCCCACCCACCGCCGTCCGGCCAGGCGACCTCGCCAGGCCGATCTCGGACGTCGCGATGCCGCCTTCAGCAGCAGCCCCGGTTGCCGTTGCTCCATGTTGAAATCACTTATGCGCCACACCCTCCTCACTCTGGCCGGCCTGGCCACCGCCGCGCCCGCCTTCGGCGTCGCCTTCCGCGTACCCGACCAGGACGCCCGGGCCATCGCGCGCGGCAACGCCTTCACCGCCACGGCGGACAATCCGTCCGCCATTTATTACAACCCGGCCGGGATCAGCTTCCTGGAGGGGACCCGGTTTCGTGCCAGTGCGTATCCCATCCTCCTCGAGGTGGAGCACGATGCGCCCGGCGGAGCGCGAACCACCACCCGGGACAAGCTGCAGGGCGTGGCGCAACTTTACTTCACGTCCACGCCCGACCGCGGCGCCTTCGCCTGGGGCGTGGGGTTGTACACGCCTTACGGGCTGGGAACGCTGTGGCCCGACGACGCGCCGTTCCGCGCGCTGGGCACCAAGGCGGAGTTGATGTACCTCACTTTGAATCCGGTCGTGGCGTGGCGACCGTTACCCACACTGGCCATCGCGGCCGGGCCGAGTGTGGACTTTGGCAAAGCGGACCTCCGGCAGAGCATCGGCCCCAGTCCGGCCGATCAACTCAATTTCACCGGCACGGACTTCGGCCTCGCGGCCACGGCCGGGGTGATGTGGCGGCCGCACGCGAAGCATTCCTTCGGCGTCAGCTACCGCTCTCCGGGCGAGATGACCTTCGATGGCGAGGCTGAAACCGCGCTGGGCGGCGCGCGGCTCGAGCAGGACGCGACCTACCATCTGAGCCTGCCGCAACACGTGATCGTGGGTTGGTCTTTCCGGCCCACACCGGCGTGGAACTTCGAGGTGAACGTGGACTGGACGGACTGGAACGTGGTGGACACGGCCACACTGGGCCTGCCCGGCGGCGATGCCGAGGTCAGCTTCGATTGGGAATCCGGTTTCATGTACGAATTCGGCGTGACGCGCACTTTTCCCGGCGGCCTGGCTGTGAGCGCGGGTTACTGGTACGGCGAGGAGACCGTGCCGGACGCGCGCTACAAGCCCATCGTACCCGACGTGGCCCTGCATGTGTTCTCGGCCGGCGTGGCCTGGAAATGGGGCGCCTGGGAACTCGAAGCCGTGTACCAGCTTGGCTGGGGCCCGACCCGCACCGTGACCGGCAGCGAAGGCGGCCTGGCGGACGGCGACTTCACCTACCTGAGCCACGCGCTGAGCCTGGCCGCGGGACGGAAGTTCTGAGCCTGAAGACCCAAGTGGATGGGAGCGCACGCCCCCTCGCGCATGATGAGTCCCCAAAGATTCGGCCGGGAGGCTTTCGCACTTTTCTCACGTACGGCGCTGTTCACGACCCGGCACTACAGCCAAACAGCGTGCCGGCCGGCTGGTCCGCCCCCAGCATCCGCCCGCCGCTGTAGAATCGCTCGAACTGCCCGCCCCGCCAGCGCCGGACGCGGTACAGCGTGGCAAAGGTGAAGCGCGGTGCCGCGCCACCCTGGCCACCCACCAATTCGCCGCCGCGCCGCACGTTGTCCATCATCCAGGCCGGCAGGACCACGTGGTACGGGTTGCGCCGGACTTCGCCCACGTGGAACGAGAGCGCCGCAACCAGGTCCGCCAGATCCGCCTCGCTGGACTCGACCATCGCGTTCGGGTCATCGCACTGGCCCCAGAACTCCGTCTCGACCGTGAAGCACTCGAGGGCGGAGCCCAACCGTTGCAACGCGTCCGCGACCAGCCAGTGGACGCCCACGTGCGTGCTGTTCCAGTCGCGGTCGTGCGGGAAAAAGATCACCTGCGGGCGTTCCGCCGCGAGAATGTCAGCGAGGACCCGCACCATGCCGGCCCAGGACTGCGGGTCCCGTTCGCGGGTGGCGGGATTCACCCGCTCCAAGCCGCTGGGGGCGGTTTGGAGCAGGCCGAAGCCGAGGAAGTCGCAGGCGTTCCGCAACTCGGCCAGCCGCGCGGCCTGCCGGGCCTTGTTGCTGCCCAGGGTGACGGCCACGTTCACCACACGATGGCCGGACTCGCGCATCAGCCGCAACGCCAGTGCGCCGACAATGCATTCATCGTCGGGGTGGGGCGAAAAGATCAGGACCTTCGGTGCGTCCGGCGCGAGCGCGGGGCGCGGCAGCGGCTCGAAGGAACCCAATGGCAGATGGGCACCCAAGGCGCCGAGACTGACGAAGTTGTGAACGTAAAGGCGGTACGGATGCATGGCGTGTCTCGCGAAGTCAACAAAGGTCCAAGTGACCGGCTTCGGCAAGCGCAAACTCGCCTTCGCAACCGTCCGGGGTACATCTCAACTTCTTGCCACCACCCGGCACCACGGGGAAGAGCCCGGTGTAGCCACAACCATCTTGGTTCCCGTCAAGGGCGGCTTCCAACCGCCCGGAAGCCGCCGCAAATTCGCGCCAGGGTTACACCGGTCCAAACCCACGGGGCCGGGGGTCCGGCATTACGGCCGGCGGAAGCCCGCCGCTGCACCACAAGCTTGGTTTTCGGGCTAAACGGTGCGGCTGGCTGAGCCAGACTCGAAGCCGCGCCCAAGTATCTCATTCGGCAGAGGCCAACAAACGGAACGTCTAATTATGCAATACCTATTGCCGCCGAACCACCAGTGACGGCTTTCTAGAAAACCTGTCGCCCAAGCTTACAGCTTGAGATTACGTCCTTAATCATTGATGGAAAAAGCGTTGTGCACACCGATAAAGACCACGCTCAGGTCTCTAGTCGGAAAACCTGACACTTGGGGCACTGACCAAAGCCATAAAGTTGGCCGATTTTAACTTCAATTCACTGAAGTCCAATACTTTACAGAAACTGCCTGTGAATGGCACGCCTCCAGCTTTAGTAGAAATAGAAAATTTGCAGCCACGGTGGCTGCGGTTTGGAAACGCAGAAAAAAAGGACAAAACATGAAAAGCAATCATAAGTGGGCAGGGGTGGCGGTGGGTGTGCTGGGGTTGGCTCTGGCTCAAGGGGTTAGCGCGCTGGACATCACCATTGTTGATCAACTTGCCGGCGGAGCAGGCTTCAACGGCGGTCCAAGCGGACAAGGAAGTGAAGACAACGCGACCGAACCCGGCACAATCGCGAACCAGCGTTGGGATTACGAAGCGATGTTCCTGACGGGCAACAAGCTTGGGGTGGTGGCCGGCTTCGATATGAAGTCCGGGAAAGCCGATACTTACGTTACCCCTCAAGGTGACATTTTCCTTCGCGTAGGCAGCCAAGTGGACGCGAAGTTCATTAACAATGCCAGCGATCCAGTGGCGTTCGACTACGTTATCCACTTCCCGCAAGTACCGCCTCCACCCGGAGAGCCGTTTAACGGCTCGGATTACTGGACGTCTGGAAGCATCCAGTATCAGGTTTATGGTAAGGCGCAAGTGACCTTGGTTCCCACTGGGGACGCAGGGATCACCGGAGGCAATGCTCTCTTGAGCGACTGGCTGTGGCAGTCGAGTCCGAAAACCGGCGAGACACCCATTTATTCTACGGCCGACGCCGGTGTTCCGATGGCGCTTTATGCTAACGACCAGACTGCGGCTCAAGTGGCCGCTGCCACCGGCATTGCTGGTCTGTTGGGTGACGCCTCAGGTGCCGCCAAGGATTCGCACGACATCCTGAGCGGTATCCTGCTCGACTGGGGTAAGCTTGGAATCAGCGGCAAGGATGTTTATTTCTACACCACGATGGGATGTGGTAATGACCTGCTGGAAGGCAAAGTGTACGTCCCTGATGGTGGCCTTACCGTGACCCTCTTGGGCTTGGGCCTGGCGGGTTTGGGTTTCGTGGCCCGTCGCCGCAGCTAGACCCTTTTTCGCGCAGTACCTGTACGTGTTGTTTCAAGAACCGCCGGCCGACACCGGCGGTTCTTTTGTTTTCAGATCAGACGGAGCGCAGCCGTAACCCGGCGGCGCAAGTTGCTCCAGCCCGTTCATCACCAACCGCCTTGGGCCAGCCCGGTTTGGAAGTCCATCCAGCTTCGGATGTTCCACGCCAGAGAGTTCGCGGCGCTTTGTCGAGCAACCACCGAGCCGGTCGCCGGCGCGCACCAAAACCAGCCTCAGCGGCCATCGCTGACCTCCAGCACCGCCTCGCGGGGCACTTGGAAATCGCGGCCGGCGATGCGGATTTGCGGCTCGCCCCACCCGTGGAAGACCCGCACCCGGTCGGAGCGGCTGATTGGCCGGCCATCCAGGCTGCGCAGCACGAACAGCACCGGCGCGGCGTAACGGTGTCCGCCCCACGTCGCGGCGTGGAAGGCCACCAACTGCGGCGACTCGACCAAAAACCCGACCGGCGGCAGTTCGACCTCGCCGCCCAGCGCCGACTTCGCACGCGCCACCCCGCCGCCAGTGTTGACGGTGACCGTCACGGCTTCCCGGCCGGACCCAAAGACGCTGCGCTGCAGCTTGCGGTCGGCGGACAGGAACCGGTGATCGGTCATCGGCAGGCGCGCGGTGAGTTCGTTCAGCGGCGAGAGCACCTCATGGGTGTTCTTTACAAACCGGTCGTACGGATGCAGGCCGGCGGTCCAGCCGCCGTCCCCGCGCACAAAGACCGCCGGGTCGGGCCGGGAGTCCGGCGGCGTTTCCAGGGGCCGGAAGCGGATGCGGTCGCCCAGGAACGCGATCCGCCCCACCACGTACCGGCGCTCCCCGTCATGCGGGCCGGGCAGTTCCGCCCGCTGGCCGGTGGCAGGATCGAACAGGCCCATGCGGATGTCGAAGGTGCCCTTCAGCCAGGCCGGCACTTCACGGCCGAAGGTGCCGAACTCCATCACCCCCACGTTCCATTGCGTGGCCGGCGTGGCCGGGTCGTGGTCGTCCTGGAACGCGATCTGGCCATCGGGCGTGGTGTAATGGACGAACACGCGCCAGTTCTTCGCCGGCACGCGGCGCACCTGCCAGCGGTAGCTGATGAGGAACCGGTTCGGGCCGGCGGGCTCGAACTCGCCGATCGCGGGTGACAAGTCCTCCTCGCCGGCGGGGGGCTGCCGCCAGTACAGGTGCGGCGGCACGTTGTGATAATGGAGCGGCCGGCCGTACAGGAGGTGATCCAGCACGTAACCCGCGGCCTGGCGGATGTCGTAACCGTACTTGCCGTACATGGCGATGCAGTCGCGGTACACGATCTCGAACAGCGGCACCACCACGCCGCCGAGCTTCGCCTCGAGGCCGGTGTCGTGGAAATGCCGCCCGCTGACACCGGTCAGACCCTCGAAGAAATCGCTGTGCGGGATGGCCCATTCGCGGCCGCATTCGCTGCCGAAGATGCCATACAGCTCGCGCGCGTAGTCCGAGATCGCCTGTTTCCAGTACAGGTCGTCGTGGCGGGACAGCGGATGCCGCGGATCGAAGCATTCCAGCAGCCCCGCGGCGTAGGTCGTGTCTATGAAGTACGCGTCCGCGCCGGTGAGCTTCCGCACGGCCGGGAGGTTCTGCGGGCGTTGCGCCAGGCCCACAGCCATCTTCGAGCAGGTGAGATAGGCGCGCCCGCCGGCCCAGTGCCCGCCCTTCACGAGCGAGCCGTCGCGGTTCTTCATGATGAGGTTTTCGTCCCAGGACGGCGAATCGCGGTAGATGTCCTGGTAATTGTCGTGCAGGCCGAGCAGGTAGCCCAGCGCGCGGATGCGGCGGGAGCAATCAGTGAACGCCGCGTCGCCGCCGCATTCGGGCGCGGCCGGCAGGATGTCCGGATGCTGATTGTCGTAGCCGCGGTGAATCCAGCCGCCCATGAGGAACAGAACCTTGTCGAGCTGAAGGTCGCGGTTGAGGTGCTCGGCCACCTGCGCCGCTTCGTCGAAGGTCCAGTTCACGGTCACGCGCTCTTCACGGGTGCTCTCCTCGTTCATGCGGCGGTCGAGCAGGCTCCACAGCTTGTAGTTCGCGGCGCCGAAAAGCTTCGCCCGCTCCGGGTGGCCGGCCAGTTTTACGTCCCAGGGCACCCACCAACCTTCGCGCCTCGCCACCTCGCGGTAGGCGCGGCCGATGGCCACGTGATCGCCGCGGCCCAGGAAGGCCACGCTGAACCGGCGGGCCGAGCCTTGCAACACAAGGCTGGACGTCACGATCTGGCTGCGCGCGAACCCGGGCCGGTTGGTCAGCACGCTGCTCACCTCGGCGGTGATGTACGGGTCGCGCCAGTGAACCAGCGCCGCCGCTCCTTGCTTCATCACGCCCAGCATCGCCATGTGGCAGCCTTCGTAAGCGTAAGTGTTGAAGCCTTGCTGGAAGGCTTTGCCACTGTCCGCGGGGAGGAACAGGCCCTGGCGCACCGGCACCACCACGCCGCCCTGGTCGGTGTCCCCGACCGCAAGCGCCTGGTCCAGCAGGCGGAGGTTGCGCGCCGCCAGGCCGCGTGCCGTGTCGTAGGCGAACTCGAGCGTCCGGCCGTCGCTGGCGGCGCGGATTTCCACACGCAGCCACAGGTCGGGTCGGTCCGGCACCGGCTGGAAGGTCAGCTCCAGTGCCCGGCGGGCCGGGCGGGCTGAGCAGCGATCCAGTGCGGCGCTGAACGTCCGGCCATCCACGTTGAACTCGCCCGCGCCAAACCGCGCCTGAAACGGATTCGAGCGCCAGAGCACGCCGGTCGCGCGGTCCAGAATCGTGTACGCGCCGGTGTTGGTGGACACGGCCAGTTCGACAGAGCGCGCGCGCAGGATCACTTCGCCCGCGGCGGCGAACGCGGGCACGGTCAACACCAGGCCGAGCAACGCTGCCGCGAGGCGGCGGCTGGAGCACAGAATCGGGAACGGGGTTTGCATGGTCGAGAATCAGGCGCCACACCGGCGCGGCCCCGTTTTTGCCGGCGGTAACCGGGAGTCACAAGCCAAATGCGCCGGGGCGACGGTTGACGGCCATCAAGGCCCGGGGGAATCGTTGCGCGTATCCTGCCGCCATGAACGAGAATCCTTTGATGCTGCCGGACCGGGCCTCGGTACTGAGTCTGGCCGCGGAAACGCACTTCGCGCCGCACGGGATCGTCAGCCGCACGCTGCTGCGCACGCCGCAGGGCCGGCTGGTGTTGTTCGGTTTCGACGCCGGCCAGGAGCTGACCGAACACACCTCGCCACACTACGCGCTGGTGCAGGTGCTCACCGGCCGTTGCGAGTGGAAGCTCGGCGGGGAGACGCGCCAGTTGCAGGCGGGCGACCTGCTGTACATGCCGCCGCACCTGCCGCACGCGGTGAAGGCGACCGAGCGTTTCTCCATGCTGCTCACGCTCATCAAGACCGAGACGCCGGCTGACTGAAAGCGCGGCGGGCGCGGCGTTACCAGCGGCGGCGCCACCGGCCGTACAGCCAGAGCAGCAGCAACGCCGCGGCGGCGCCCGCCGTGTCTATCAACACGTCCACCGGGTTCCCAAACCGCGACGGCACGAAGGCCTGGTGAACTTCGTCGGTGACCGCGTACGCGGCACAGATGAGCAAGGCGCAGCCGGCCCGCGTCCACGACCATTCGCGCGGCAGCGGGCGGAATGAGCCGTTCAACGCCGCCAATACCAGCCCGGCCAGCAGCCCGTACTCGCCGGCGTGGGCGCACTTGCGCGTGAAAAGCACGATCCGGCCCACGGTGTCCTCCGAAATGCCGGGCACCAGCCAGCGCAGGAAAGGCGCGATGAAGCGCGAGGTGCGGCTCTCGGCCAGCAGGCCGGTCGAGCCGATGTAGATCATCGCCATCCAGGTCGCGGCGGGCAGCCAGTACAGCCAGCGGCGGAGCGCGCGCATCGGGTGAGGGAAGCGAATCACCCGCGCGGGCGCAAGCGCCGGGCGTTGGCACGCGGCCGCCAAGATGCGACTCGGTCACCGGGCGGGAATCAAGCGGAAGGTAGCGTGCAGGCCCCCGGTCGGCGACACTCGCGACCAGGTGAGATCCTGATACGGCCGCATCTCGCCCTCCGAAGCCAAGCCAGCCGCCGACAGTCCTGTACGCGCGGTCTTGGTCGAAAGCTGCCTTTCGGCTTTCGCACATCCGGCATCCGGCACTTCGCCTCATCTCGTTTTGGTTGCCCGGCATGAAACAGAACCGCTTCCACCACCCGCCGCGCTTTTCGTTTGCCGCGGCCGGCGGCTTCGGGCATTTCCAAGGCCATGTTAGCCCGCGTCTGCTCCGCGGCGGTCAACGGCATCGAAGCCTACCCCGTCGAGGTCGAGGTGAACGCCGGCTGGGGCGACACCGTGGTGGTGATCGTGGGCCTGCCGGACGCCGCGGTGAAGGAATCGCGCGACCGCGTCAGCACCGCGCTCACCAACTCCGGCTTCAAGTTCCCGATGGGTCGCACCACCATCAATCTCGCCCCCGCGGACGTGCGCAAAGAAGGCCCCAGCTTCGACCTGCCGATCGCTTTGGGCATGATCGCCGCCAGCGAGCAGATGAACGGCGACGCGCTCGACCAGTTCTTTGTCGTGGGCGAACTTGCGCTCACCGGCGCCGTGCGCCCGGTCAAGGGCGTGTTGCCAATCGCCCTGCGCGCCCGCGCCGAGGGCAAGGCCGGTGTGCTCGTGCCGGCCGACAACGCTGCCGAAGCCGCGGTCGTGGCCGGCTTGAACGTCATTCCCATTCAGAACCTCCGCGAGGCGGTGAGCTTCCTCGAGGGCGAAACCACCATCGCGCCGACCCGGGTGGACGTGCGCGCGCTGTTCGACCAGCCCGCCGAGGACGAACTGGACTTCGCCGACGTGAAGGGCCAGGAGTCCGTGAAACGCGCCCTCGAAATCGCCGCCGCCGGCGGGCACAACGTGCTGCTCATCGGCCCGCCGGGCACGGGCAAATCCATGCTCGCCAAGCGCCTGCCCACCATCCTGCCGCCCTTGACGCTCGAGGAGGCGCTGGAAACCAGCAAGGTCCATAGCATCGTCGGCCTGCTCCAGCCGGGGCAGGCGCTGGTCACGCGCCGGCCGTTCCGCGCGCCGCACCACACCGCCAGCGACGCCGGGCTGCTGGGCGGGAACATCAACCCCACGCCGGGCGAAATCTCGCTCGCCCATCACGGCGTGCTGTTCCTGGACGAACTGCCCGAGTTCAAGCGCAGTGTGCTGGAGACTTTGCGCCAGCCGCTCGAGGAAGGCCACGTCACCATCTCGCGCGCCGCGGGCACGATGACCTTTCCGGCGGCATTCATGCTCGTGGCGGCCATGAACCCCACGCCTGACGGCAAGATGCCCGGCGAGTCGCGCTGTTCGCCGCGCGAAATCCAGGCCTATCTGGGCCGCATCTCCGGGCCGCTGCTCGACCGCATTGACCTGCACGTCGAGGTCCCGGCGGTGAAGTTCCGCGAGATCACCGCCGCGGCGTCGGGCGAACCCTCGGCCCGCATCCGCGAACGCGTGATGGCCGCCCGCCAACGGCAACACGAGCGCTTCCGCGGCCGGCCCCGGCTCACCTGCAACGCCCGCATGACCAGCCGCGAGCTCAAGCAGTTTTGCGCGCTGGACGAGCCCACCCTGGAATTGCTGAAGATGGCGATGACCGAGCTGAACCTGAGCGCGCGCGCCTATGACCGCATCCTGAAGGTGGCCCGCACCATCGCCGACCTCGCCGGCAGCGAGCGCCTCACCGGCGAGCACGTGAGCGAGGCCATCCAGTTCCGCTCGCTCGACCGGCAGATCTGGGGGTGAACGCCCCCACCTTCTGGACGCTTTCGAAATCGCGAGAGCGATGAGGTTGACAACGCAATGGACGATACTTAAAGTCCTCAAACAAGAAATGTCAGTGTCTGCGACAACAATTCCGGTTCCCACAAGAAAGCGACCCAAGCGCAAGTCGCCGAGTGGCGTTCCCACCAACGATCTGGTGTTCAGCGCCTACGTTGGCACGAACGACGAAGTCTTTCCGCAAGTGCTGACGCTCTACGTGCCGATTGGCGCGACTGTGGCAGACGTGACTTACGGAAATGGCGTGTTCTGGCGGAAGGTGCCGCCGGACGCTTACAAACTTCTTACGACAGACCTGGCTTCCGGCGTCGATTGCCGGCATCTGCCCTATGAGTCCGAAACGATTGACTGCGTGGTGTTCGACCCGCCATACATGCATACGCCCGGCGGCACAGCCCACGTGAACCATCAGAACTACGAGGGGTATTACAGGAACAACCAAGCGCGTTCGGAGAAGAAGTACCACGAAGCGGTGCTGGACCTTTACTTCGAGGCTGCCGCCGAGGCATGGAGGGTCTTGAAAGACGCTGGCGTGTACATTGTTAAATGCCAAGATGAAGTGTGCGCCAACCAACAGCGCTTGACACACGTTGAGATCATCAACCAACTGGCCGGCATGGGGTTTGTCGTGGAAGACCTCTTTGTGGTCGTCAGGAACGGAAAACCGGGTGTGAGCCGGCTCCTCAAGCAGGCACACGCGCGGAAGAATCACTCTTACTTCCTTATCTTCTTCAAGCGGAAGAAGAAGGGGCGGTGGACCGGTCTCTCCGACGACATGCGGTTGAAGGCCAACGGCAGGGTTTCAAGGGACCTGCGGCAGCATTTCAAGGAGCAAGAACTGCTTCTCTTTCCCGAAAAAACTCCGTGAACGGTTTGACCGTAATGATTTCGGGGAATTGTTCCGAAAGGGTTTTGTACCGCACTGGGACATCGAAATAGTAAATGCGGTCCATTTTCGCGAGCAGGACCTGATACGCGAGCCATTGTTCGGGCACGCAAATTTCGATCACCTCGAGCGAACGCGAGTCCAGCTTGGTTTCCGCAAAGCAAACCATAATGGCCCGGTACGCATGCTGGCCGAATGCGCCGTCCAAGAGGCGTTGATGGGACCACGCCTGAACCACCCGTTCCCGCGTGGACATCTTCACCGGCAAATGCACCTTCAGGCCGTTTGGGCACTCAAACAGGAAGTCCATGGTCAGCCGCACCTGCCTGCCGCAAACCGGAAGGGAGGTTTTCTTCCGCGGGTTTGCGCCGACGGATCGGGCAAAGATGTGGCCGATGACACATTCAAAATACGTGGCGGGCGCCTTCTTGTTTTGTCGGTCAAAGAGTTCCAGCGCCAAGCACGGCATCAGCGCAACGGTGTAAAGCAGTTTGCTCCTCAAGTCGTCGTCGATCAGGCTCGACTGCCGTTGTCCCCAGGCAGCGGATATCGTTTCTGGCATCTCAATCATCATCGCGACATTGGCGGGTCTCGACAACACGGCGGAGCCACGACGACGACGGTATGAGACGTACGTTTTGCCGGGCACTCGGGAGACCAGATCGACCTGCGTGCAATGGTCGCGGAGAAATTCCAGCGAAAGCACGGCGAAATCACAGATGGCCTCTCCCGCCTGTATCGAACGAGAGTCAGAATCGCAGGCTCGCTTCACGGCCTCGTAGGCCGACTTCAAACTGGCCAGGTGAGCAGGCATGGAGGGCGTCCTATATCCCGTCCATCAGTTCGGTGATTCGCAGGCGCAAGGCGCGCGCGATTAGCTCGATGTTTCGTAGGGAGATGTTGCGTTCGCCCCGTTCGACGCCGCCGATGTACGTCCGGTCCAGACCGCACAACTCGGCAAACGCTTCCTGGGAAAGGCCGGCCTGAGTCCGCAAATGCCGAACCCGCGCACCGAATCTTGCCAGCACATCCCGCTCAACAAGCATGGGTAGCGAGCATAGCGGGTGATGATTAAACGTCCACGGACGATGAGTAGCAGAGGACAGCAAGGTTGGCCGCATAGGCGACGGCGTTACGAACCAACATCACCAAGGCCATCCAGTTCCGCTCGCTCGACCGGCAGATCTGGGGGTGAGGCTCCACCGGCCGAACCGGCCGGTCACCTGGCGCCCGGGCGGCGGTGTTTTCGAGCGCCAGATCAGGCGCTGGATGTCAGATGCCGACTCTCCGTCCTCGGATTTCGCGATCGCAGGCCGCGTTGATGGGGTGAGGCTTCGTTGGGCCCGGTCCTCTTTGGAGCGCGACCATTGCGAGATGGGAGGCGAAGTGACTGCGCTGCGGCTCGCGCGGGCATGGGAGGGTTCAGAAACGCGCGGTTGCCAGAAAAGGGTCGTGCCGGCAGGCTCTCCACCCGTCACACCGCACATCATGCTTGCCACTCGCCGTCCATGAAAAATCTCCTCGTTACTTTCGCCGGCCTGGCCGCCGGCCTGGCATTTTTCGCGCCCGCAAACCCGGCCCTCGCCGCGGATGACCCGCCGGTGTTCCCGTTCGTGCTGCCGTGGGACGATGCCTCCCCCGGTGTTGCCGACATGAGCGGTTTGCTCGATCCGCCGGCCGGCAAGCACGGCTTTATCCGGGTGAGCGACGACGGCCATTTCCAGGCGGGTGGCCGGCGCGTCCGGTTCTTCGGCGTGAACCTGAGTTTCGCCGGCGGCATGCCCACACACGCGGACGCGCCCCAAATCGCCGGGCGGCTGGCGAAGTTCGGCGTGAACGTCGTGCGCTTTCATCACCTGGACACCGGCGCCTGGCCCAACGGTATTCGCGATACCACAGTGCCCGGTTCGGGCGGGGTGCACCCCGAGGCTTTGGACCGGCTGGGCTTCTTTCTCGCGCGGCTCAAGGAGCGCGGCATTTACGCGAATCTCAACCTGCTCGTCGGCCGGCCGTTCAGCGCCGCCGACGGCCTGCCTGCCGAAATCGAGCCGCTGGATTGGAAGGACCGCCACCTGGTCGGGTTCTTCGACGCCCGGCAGCTCCAGCTCCAGAAGGATTACGCGCGCCGGCTGCTGACCTGGAAAAACCCGCACACCGGCCTGACACTGGCCGAGGACCCCGCTGTGGCGTTCGTTGAGATCAACAACGAGCAGGGCCTGGTCCACGGCTGGCTGGGCGGCAACGTGGACCGCCTGCCGGAGGTCTTCCTTGCCGACCTGCGCCGGCAGTGGAACGACTGGTTGCAGGTCCGGCACGGCGACACCGCCAAACTACGCGCGGCATGGCAGGCCGACGAGGAACGTCCCGGACCGCAATTGCTGCGGAACGCCGGCTTCGGCCAGGAGTTGCAGAACTGGCGGATCGAGCAGCATCAAGGCGCGACACTCGAAGCCGCAGTGGAAGACAACACGCCCGTCGGGACACGGAACATCGTGGCGGCCGGAAAGGCGGTGCGTTTGCGCGTGACCAAGCCGGGCGTGGAAGGCTGGCATCTCCAGTTCCAGCAAGCCGGGATCGAGCTCGCCAGCGGCCGGCCGTACACGGTGCGCTTCTGGGCAAAGGCCGACGCGCCGCGGGCGATCAACGTCAGCGTCAGCCAGGCGCACGACCCCTGGCGGAACCTCGGTCTGAATGCATCGGCCCGACTCAGCCACGAGTGGCGCGAGTTCCGGTACGTCTTCAACGCCGCGCAAAGCGACGACAACGCGCGGCTGAGCTTCGCGAATCTGGGCGGCGAAGGTGCCACGGTCTGGCTGACCGGACTGTCGTTCAAGACCGGCGGCGTTCTGGGTCTGCTGCCCGCGGAAGACCTCGCGACGGCCAATGTGCCGCTGTTCGCGCGCGACCGTTTCGGCGAACGCACGCCGGACGCGCAGCGCGACTGGATGCGGTTTCTGTTCGCCACGGAGGAGCGCTACTGGCAGGCGCTGTACCGGTTCCTAAAGGACGAGCTGAACGTGCGCGCGCCCATCACCGGCACGATTGCCGGCTGCAGTCCGGTTAATCTCCAGGCGCAACTGGACTGGGTGGACACGCACAGCTACTGGCAGCACCCGCGCTGGACCGGCGGGCGCGACTGGGACGCCGAGAACTGGATCGTGGAAAACCGCTCGCTGGTGAACGAGCGCGGCGGCACCCTGGCCGGGCTGGCCCTGCGGCGCGTGCTCGGCAAGCCGCACGCCTGCACCGAGTACAACCACCCCGCGCCAAACACGTATTCAAGTGAGGGCTTCCTGCTGCTCGCCGCCTACGCCGCGCTTCAGGACTGGGACGCCATCTACGTTTACAGCTACGCCCACAGCCGCGGCCAGGGTTGGGACAGCCGGAAAATCAACGGCTTCTTCGACATTGACCAGCACCCGACCAAGATGGCGACGTTGCCGGCGGCGGTGGCGATGTTTGTGCGCGGCGACGTGCGGGCGGCGGAAAAGCTCATCACCGCCCCGTTGCCGCGCGAGCGCGAGATGGACCTGATGCGCACCGCGCGCAATTGGGACCTCGTCCACGCCGGCCACGTGGGAGTGCCGCGCGAGGCGGCCCTGTTTCACCGTGTGGCCTTGCTGACGGAGGGCGTGGCCGCGCCGGTCGGGGTGTTCACGCCCGAGCCCGCGGCCTTCAAGGCGAACCTGCTCACCGCCGACACCGGTGAGTTGACCTGGGATTTGACTGCGGCCAACCGCGGCGTGGTGATCGTGAACACGGCGCGCTCGAAGGCCGTGATCGGCTACGGCGGCGGGCGGCGGTTCGAGTTGGGTCCGGCCCTTCTCGAGCCCGCCCAAGGCCTGCAGGACGGCTGGAGCGCCATCACGCTCACCGAGCGGGAACCGGGACGTTGGTTGGTCACGGCCACGGGTTACACGGAAAACACCGGCATGAAGTGGAAGAACCCGGAGCGCTCCAGCGTGGGCCGCGACTGGGGCGAGGCCCCGTCGCGGGTCGAAGGCGTGGTCGCCCGACTCACGTGGAAGGCCGCGCCAGACCGCGTCCAGGCCTGGGCGCTCGACGAGCGCGGCCAGCGCCGCGAGCCGGTGCCGGCCAAACCCGCGCCGGGCCGCCAGACCGGGGCGTTGCTCCAGCTCGGCCCGCAATGGCGGACGTTGTGGTATGAGGTGGAGGTGAAGTCGTAGCCTCCAGCCTTAGGTCCATTCGTGATCTTCACCCTACCCGTCCGGCAGGCTGTGAACTTTAGTCAAACCATTCGTCCGCCGGGTCGAACACCGGGATGGGAATGTTCAAAATGCGCAACCGGCCGATGGCGCGGTGCCGGCAGCCGGGCTGGATCAACACCGCCGTGAGTGGCCGCAACGGATAACGCTGACCATCCAGTTCGATCTCCCCTTTGCCTTCGAGCACCACGTAGATCTCGGTCATCCGGCGGTGGTAATGCACGCGTGCGTCGGCGTGAATGTCCGTGAGGTGGACGCTCGCCGGTGAGGCGGGCACGTCGCCAAACGCGCGACGCGCCTCACCACACGGGCAGGCAAGTCCCGGCAGCACGTCGAGTTGAGCCAGGGCAAAACGTCGGGCGGCCGGCGAGTACGAGTTCATGAATTTCTCTAGACCGACGGCGCCGGAATCCCAAGTCGAAACTCGAGACTCGTGGGTTGGGAAAGCAGGATGGCCAGGACAACGCACGCTGGTTTCTACCGCGACGTGACAAGGCCTGCACAGAATCAAGATGCGTCTTGTTCCCCGGGGCGCATCGCAGTTTCTTTTGCAATCGGCCCGACGATCGTGGTCGCGGCAGGCTGCCAGCCTGCCGTAAAGCCGGACCTCAGGCCCGGCGGCGGGCACGGGCTCGTTCCCGTCTTGCCCTGGCGGGTGCCGGGCCGCATGGCAGCCGGGTGGCTTGCCGCCATCGGCCAAGCCTGAACCGCGAACCAGGTGCAAGAAACCGAGCCGCGCCCTGTACCCCGCAAATTCCAAAACAGGGCTTGCCAATTTAATCACCCCGCGGCTAATTTCCCTGCTCTTTGCCTGCCGCTCGAAGCGGCGGGCGCGGCATGCCGGCCGGCCATTGTCTGACCGGCCCCAGTTGTTATGGTCAAGATTCGCTTGAAACGCCTCGGGGCGAAGAACACCCCGGCCTATCGCATTGTGGTGGCGGACGCGCGCAGCCCGCGCGACGGCCGGTTCATCGAGGAGATCGGCTCGTACGCGCCGCTGCAGAAGGGCCAGGATTTCACCATCAAGCTGGACCGGGCGGAATACTGGCTGGGCAAGGGCGCCCAGCCCACGGAAACCGTGGCGAGCTTCATCCGCCAGGCGCGGAAGCAGGCTGTCACCAAGTAACTCCCTACCCCGCGTTGCCCATGCAAGCGTGGCTGGAGTTTGTGGTCAAACGGCTGGTTAGCCGGCCGGACGAGGTTACGGTCACGCCCGTGGCCCAGGGCGGGACGACACATTACGAACTGCGGGTGGCCCCGAGCGACGTGGGCAAGCTGGTGGGCAAGCACGGCGCCACCATCAAGGCGTTGCGGACGCTGCTCCAGGTGGGCAGCGTCAAACAAGGCTGCCGCTGCACGGTGGACATCGTGGAGGGTCCCTCGGCGGTCTGAACCGCGGCGGTACCCATCGGGGCGCAGGCAACCGTCGGGCTGGCGCGGCGGGTATGAAGATAGACGTGCTGACGCTCTTTCCCGCGATGTTTGCCGGACCGCTCGACGAGAGCATTATCCGGCGGGCGCGCGACCGCGGGCTGTTGGACCTGCGCCTGCACAACCTGCGGGACTGGACGCACGACCGGCACCGCACAGTGGATGACCGGCCGTTTGGCGGCGGACCCGGCATGTTGATGAAGCCGGAACCTATCTTTGAAGCCGTGGAGAGTCTGCGCGGCCCGGACACGCGGTGCATTTTGTTGGGCCCGGCAGGCCGGCGTTTTGACCAGGTCGTGGCCCGCGAACTGGCCGCCTTGCCGCATCTGCTGCTGATTTGCGGCAGCTACGAAGGCGTGGACGAGCGCGTCCGGGAGTTTCTGGTGGACGACGAACTGTCCATCGGCGACTACGTGCTGACCAATGGGGCGTTGCCGGCGCTGGTGGTGATTGACGCCGTTACGCGGCTCTTGCCGGGGGCGCTGGGCGACGACGCCAGCGCCGGGGACGAATCGTTTAGCCACGGCCGGCTGGAGTATCCGCAGTACACGCGGCCGGCGGAGTACCGGGGACTGAAGGTGCCGCAAGTGCTGTTCTCCGGTCATCACGCGGCCATCGCGCGCTGGCGGGCGGAACAAGCCCGGCTGCGCACGCTGCAGCGGCGACCGGACCTCGCGGCCGGCGCCGCTGAGAACAAACAGGAACATTGAGATTATGAACCAGGCATTGCTGAACAAGATTGAAGCGACGTACCTCCGCAAGGACCCGCTGCGCTTTAACGTGGGCGACACGGTGCGGGTGCACACCAAGGTCATCGAAGGCGACAAGGAACGCATCCAGGTGTTCACCGGTCTGGTCATCGGCCGGCGGGGCCACGGCCTCAACGAAACCTTCACGGTGCGTCGGATCAGCTTCGGCGAGGGCGTCGAGCGGGTGTTCCCTGTCCATTCCCGCCGCATCGAGAAGATCGAGGTCGAACGCGAAGGCGCCGTGCGCCGTGCCAAACTCACCTACCTGCGCAAACGCGTTGGCAAGGGCGCCCTCGCGGTCCGGGAAAAGGGTCGTCGCGGGCCTGCCACCGACGCTCTGGCGGAACAGCCCGCCGAGGCCGCGCCAGCGCCAGCCAACGACACCGCTTCGGCCACCGCCGCGCAAAGTTGAGCCGGCGATTCGCCGGGCGGGCTTGGGTGTCGCGGCGGGGGTAAATTCCGGCCAGTTTCGCGAACGTGTCTGCCAAGTCGGACAGCCCACCGGGCGACCGGTTCTATTACGAGCGCCACCTTCGACGTGCCGGAGCCCGCGCCGTGGCGGGTGTGGACGAGGCGGGGCGCGGGCCGCTGGCGGGTCCGGTGGTGGCGGCGGCCGTCATCCTGCCCGCCGCGTGGATCGAGCACGGTCTGCCCCCGGCACTCGCCGGGTTGAACGACTCCAAGCAACTGAGCGCGGCTCAACGCGAGCGTTTTTTCACGCTCCTCATCGCCGAAACCGCGCTCCGTTTCGCCATCGCCAGCGTCGAGCCCGCCGAGATAGACCGGCTGAACATCCTGCGGGCCACCCACCACGCCATGGCTCGGGCGCTTCACGGGCTCCAGCCGCCGCCCGACCACATCCTCGTGGACGGCCTGCCGGTACCGATGTTGGCCCACCCGCAAACCGCGCTCGTCAAGGGCGACGCCCGCAGCTACTCGATCGCGGCTGCGAGCGTGCTGGCCAAGGTCAGCCGCGACCGCCGCATGCTCGAGTACGACCGCGCGTATCCGGCCTATGGCTTCGCGCGGCACAAGGGCTATCCCACGCCGGAGCATCTGGAGCAGTTGCGCCGGCACGGCCCCTGCCCGATCCACCGGCGCAGCTTCCTGCCGGTGCGGCAATGCCAGGGCGAGCTGCTTGGACACAACCCGGAGATACCGCGCGCACAACTGTCCGCACCTTTGCAGACCCGGCTTTCGGGTTGAAATCCCGACCCCGCCCCGCCGAGAGTTCCGTGCGTGAGGGCGCTGATCAGCGGGTGGTGGCAACGTTGGAGAACAGCCCGGGACGGTTCCGCGCAACCCGAGCATCTGCGGCGCGGCCGCCTGGGTGAACGTGCCGCACGCCGGCACTTGCGCCGGCTGGGGCTGAAGTTCCTCACGGCCAATTTTCGTTCACCGCGCGGTGAGATTGACCTGGTGTTCCGCGACGATGACTGCCTGGTGTTCGTGGAGGTGAAAACGCGTTCTTCGGAGGACTGGACCCGACCGGCCGCCGCGGTGGACGCCGGCAAGCGCCGCCGGCTCTCGCTCGCCGCGCTGGACTACCTCAAGCGGCTGGGCAACCCGCCCGTGCACGTACGCTTCGACATCGTGGAAGTCCTGCTCGAAGCCGGCGTAGTGCGGGAAGTCCGGCATCTGCCCAACACTTTTGCGCTCGCCGCGCCGTACCGGTACGGTTGACGCGTGCCTGAGCTGCCCGAAGTCGAAGTGCTGGTGCGCCACCTTGCACCGCTGCTCGCGGGGCGGCGCATTCGTGGCGTGGAAATCCACCGCGAGCGGGTGATCCAGCCGGAGACCGCGGAGACGTTTGGCCGGGCATTGACCGGCGCGCGGTTCACGAGCCTGACGCGGCGCGGCAAGTATCTGGTGTTTGGCCTGCGCGCGCCGGGCACTGGGCGCGAGTTTCCGCTGCTCGGGCACCTGGGCATGACGGGGCGGATGTTCCTGCTGCCGGTCCGCGCGGAGCTGCCGCGGCATTGCGCCGTGGCTTTGGACCTCGGCCAACATCGGTTTGTGTTCGAGGACACGCGGTACTTCGGCCGGCTGAGCCTGGCCCTGGACGCACTGGACGGCTTGGGACCGGAGCCGTTGAGCAGGGATTTTACGCCCGCCGCGCTGGCTGCGGCGCTGCGCCGTTCCCGGCAGGCCATCAAGGTCAAACTGCTCGACCAACACGTGGTGGCCGGCGTGGGCAACATTTACGCCAGTGAAGCACTGTTTCGCGCGCGCCTTTCGCCGCGCCGCGGCGCGGGTCGCTTGCAGTCCGCGGAAATCCGGCGACTGCACGCCGCCATCCGCGTCGTGCTGGCGGAGGCGATCCGGTTTGGCAGCACGGTGCCGCTGGACTGGGTGGGCACGGCGGGTCGCGATAGGTTGTTCTATTACGGTCGTGCCGCGGGCGCAGCGGATTATTACGAGGAACGCCTGGCGGTGTACGATCGCGCGGGCCTGCCCTGCCGGCGTTGCGGCACCGTGATCCGGCGGCTGGTGCAGGCGGGCCGGAGTACCTTTTATTGTCCACACTGCCAGCGGGCTTGAAGCCGCGGCGGTTCAGCCGCGCCGGTTCGCCCGCCACAGCAGCCACGCGCCGACGACATTGAACAGCAGGTTCGGAACCCAGAGCAGCAGCTCAGGGTGACGTTCGGGCCGGGTGTCCCAGGCCTGGGCCAGGATCAGGAAGCTGTGGTACACGGCCACCAAGCCCAGTGCGATGCCGAAGCCCACGCTGGTTTCGCGCCGGTGTGCGCGCACCGCCAGTGGGATGCCCACCAGCGTGAAGCCGACGCAGGCAAACGAGAACGCCACCTGCCGGTGCATCTGCACCTTCACCGGGGTGAGGTCGAGGCCCAGCCGACGGTTCTCGTAGTAGGCGTTCAGCAACTGGCCCAGCGTCATGTCGGACAGCGGCGTGGCCTTCATGCGGGGTTCCGCCAGATTCACCGGGATGGGAAGCACCGTGGTGCCGAGGTGCGCCGGCTGCCAGGAGGCGACGTTGATCGCCTCGACCTCGGGCATATCGAGCAGGATTTCCTGCGCGTTCGTGTCCACCGTGAGTGTGGCGGTGTCGGCCTTCAAAATTGTGGCCACGCGCGGAATGTTCGTCATGCCCGGCGGGAGACCGGTTGGCCAGGGCAGCGGTTCGGCGGCGTCAGGCGGCGGCGCGTTGGTGTCCAACTGATATACGACCAGATTTTTCAGGCGGGCGCCGTCCGCCTTGCCCACGTAAATGATGTAACCGGGAAAGGAGCGGATGAACTGGTTTTCGGCGAGCAGGGCGGTGGGGCGCTGCACGCCGAGCCGGAACAGTAGTTCCTTGTAGGCCATGCGGCATTGCGGGCCGAGTTGCATGTTGAACCACGCGCTGAATCCGCTGAGCACGACGCTCAGCAGCAGGATGGGGGTGACCAGCGCAAGCAGGCTGATGCCGCTGGCGCGGGCGGCGGTGAGCTCCTGGTCGGCGCTGAAGCGGCCAAAGACCAGCAACGTGGCGGTGAGCAGGCCCATGGGCAGCGCGAACACCAACACGAAGGGAATGAGATAGCCCAGCGCCTGGAGGGCGGCGCCCAGCGGCAGTGCCTGGTTGACGATCAACTCGAGGATTTCGCGCAGCAGGTTGGCCAGCAACAGCACGAAAGTGAACACCGCCACGGTGAGCACCAACGCGGCGACGACCTGCCGCGTCAGATACCAGTGGAGCGTTCTCATGCGCGCCGAACAATGACAGGGCTCTGCCGCCGCGAGGGAACCACCCCCTCGCGCGTCAACCATGCTCGCGTGCCGCGGCCGCCTCCTCGGCCGCCTCGCGCTCGCGATCTTTACGCGCCCAGTAGCGCGCCACCAGCAGCGATCCCTCGTAGAGGAACTGGAGCGGCAGGGCCATCAAGACCATGGTCAGTGGATCCCCCGACGGCGTGACCACGGCGGAAAGGGTCAGGTTGCCCACGATGAAATACGCGCGGTATTGCGCGAGCATCTCGTGGTCCACGACGCCGATCTTCACCAGCGTCAGGATCACCAGCGGGAGTTGGAAGCTCAGCCCCATGCCGAGCATGAACTTGCAGACGAAGCTGATGTAATCCTCCGCGCGCCATTCATCCGCGCCGAAACCCATCCATTGCGAAAACTGCACCGAGGCCATGAGGGCCACCTGGACGATCACCAAATAGCAGAAGGCCACACCCAGGATGAACAGCACGCTGCCCACGCCGGCAATGCGGTACAGAAAGGCCTTTTCCTTCACCTTGAGCGCGGGCAGCACAAACTGGCCGATGAAAAAGATCACAAACGGCGAGGAGATCACCAGGCCGCCGTACAAAGCCAGCTTGAGCGCGACCATGAAGGCGCTGATGGGTCCGTAGTTTTTCAGCACGACCAAGTTTGCTTCCGCGCGGTCCGGAGTCCGGTTGGTCTGGATGCCGAGCGCCAGCACCAGGCGGTCGCCCAAGGGCGTGGGCACCAGTTCAAGGGCGCTCACCTGGTTGGAATCCACGGTGGACGGCAAATGCACCGAACCGAGTTGCACGCGGCCGACTTCGTTCGTGCCCAGGAGCAGCGGCACCCGCTGCTGCGACGCCGGCAGCAGGCGCTGGGCGTGGTTCAGCGGCCAGGTCAGAAAGGTCACCAGCCGGTTGCCGGCCACCAGGCACACCAGCATGCCCAACAAAATTGAGACCACCACCTTGAGCAACGTCCACCGTAGGTCTTCGAGGTGGTCGAGGAAAGGCTTCACCGGCCCACCGCCCTCTTCTTCGTCCTCTTCATTGGTGTCATCCTGTGCGGGTCGCAGTGTGGTCGCCACCGCACTGGCGGATGCGCTCCCAACGGGTTCTGCAATCGCCCGGGAAGCCGCGCCCACGCTGGCGGTTTGTGAAGCGGGCAGGGTATCAGTGTAGCCACTTTCCGGCCCCGCTGGCGGTGCGTAAACCGAATCGTCTGGTGCGGCGCTGGCTACCGCGGCCTCGGCAACCATCAACGCCCCCGGAGTTTGGGGTTCCGCCAGCGATTCTCCGACCGGGCTGGCCGGCCCGGTTTCCACTTCCGAGGAACTGGCGGGGTCAGGGGACGTGGCGCCCCCGGCGTTTTCGCTTTCAGGTCCGATCGCGGCGCCAGCCGGAGTGCCGTAGCTGGTTACGACCGGTTCATTCTCCGCGCCGTTGTCGGCCAACGCCGGCGCGCCGGGCGGGCCATCACTGGGATTGGGGCGTCCTTGCGGAGCCTCATTCGCCATGGCGGGGCAGCGAGGTTAGATGTCGCTAGCTGTTGACACCGGAGGTCGGCTCCGTGGACCTGGCCTGGGTGGGCGGCGGGGTGGGACGCGGCGGTTCTTCCTCGACCGCGCGCTGAAGTTCGTCCTGCACGTCGCGGGAGGCGCGCTTGAACTCGTTGATGCCCTTGCCCAAGCCCCGGGCAAGTTCAGGGAGTTTTTTAGCGCCAAAGAGCAGCAGCAAGACCAGGAGGATGCCGACAATTTCCGGCCAGCCCAAGAAGGCCAGCAGACTGGATTCAATTCCATTCATTCAAGCAAAGAGTACGCTTTCCCCCGCGCGAAACAAGGGTCAATTCCGTGCGCGAGCCGTTCAATCCGGCGCGGCGCGTCTTCATTTCGGGGGGATCAGCAGGATGAACTCGCCACGCCGGTTCTTGGCCCAAGCCTCCTCGTTGTGGCCGGGGTCCACGGGGCGGTCCTCCCCCCAACTGCGGGTGCGGATGCGCTCGCCACCGATACCCCGGCTGATGAGGTACTCGCGGAGCGCCAGCGCCCGGCGCTCGCCCAGCGCCCGGTTGTATTCCTCGGTGCCGCGCTCGTCGCAGTGGCCGTCAATGAGCAGTTTGTGGTCGGGCTTGAGCTTGAGCTGGTCGGCCACGGAGTCGGCCTTGGGCTGCTCGATGCTCTTCACCACCGAGCTGTCGAAGTCAAAGTACACCGTGGCAGTGGCGAAGGCGTTTGGGTCCATGAGCATGCCTTCGAAGGTCTCCAGATCCCCTTGGGCGAAGCCCTCCGGGGTCTTGAGGGTCTCGCTGGTGACGCCACCCTGGCCGGTGGCGCCCACACCGGGTTCGCCCACCGCGCCGCCCGGACCGATGGGGCCGGGACCGGTCCCGGGGCCTGGCGCCCGGACGGTGCGGGCGGGTATGGGCGTCGTGCCCTTGGGGGCCTTCTTGCAACCCGCTCCGCCGAGAGTCAAAACCGCGGTGATCAGCAGGAAGTTGAACAAAACAGAACGTTTCATGTTGGTTACCTGGTTAAAGCGGGTCTATCGGGCCCACGCGGGCTGCGAATTGTTGCCAGAAATCTGAGCGGCATCCTTGATTTGTTTGGTGGGCACGTCAAGCAAAGACAGGGCGCGCCGCCCGTTGACGCGGCGGGTGAACATCAGCGTGCGCGAATTGGGCGCCCAGCAAGGGTCTTCCCCGGCGGTGTAGAGCTTGGCCTCGCCTCCGGCAGCCGGTGCCACGCAAATTTCGAAATTTCGCATCTGTGCCGTGAACGCGATCCACCTGCCGTCCGGTGACCAATCCGGCTCGGATGGATTGGCCACGCCGGCAATCGCCAGGCGCCTCAACGTCCCGCCGCCGGCCGGCACCGTGGCCAGCACGCGACGCCCATCCATGCGGGTGGCCACACAAATCAACCGGCCATCGGGCGACCAAGTGGGTGAAGATTCGTCCTCACGGGTACGAGTGAGCTGGCGCAGGTTGCCACCGTCGGCATCCGCCACGTAGAGGTCCGGGCTGCCGCCCTTGCTGAGGATCATGGCCACCCGCCGGCCGTCCGGCGACACGGCGGGGGTGATGTTCGAGCCGGTGTACCGGGCGAAGAGCTGCCGCGTGCCCGAGCCAAGGTCGTGCCAGACGATGTCGGCGTTGCCAAACTTGTACGTGACGTAATACAGCTTGCGCTGGCCGGGCACCCAGGCCGGTGCGGCCACCACCGAGCCGTCCTGCGTCACGGCGGTCGCGCCGAAGCCGTCGTAGTCAGCCACATAAATCTCGCTGCTCTGGCCGCGGGCCACCTTAAAGGCGATCTTGGTGCGGGCGATGCCTTTCTGGCCGGTAACCGCCTCCACCACATCGTCCGCCAATGCGTGCGCCTGCGCCCGCAGGGAGCCGCCGCTGTAGGCCTTGGCGAACTTGACTGCCTTGCTGATGTTGTCGGTCAATCGGCCCTCTACCTGCGGACTGTTGCCGCCCCTCAGGGTGAACTGCGCCGCCACTTCGTCCACGACCTTGAAGCCCACCACGTACAGGTCAAACTCCAGCACCCGCGCCACCTCGCTGCTGAAACCCGTCAGCGCGATGGGGATCGGCTTCTGCGTGGGCTCCGCGTATTCGGTGATCTTGATGGTTTCGGCGGGTTGCGCCGCGGGCAACAGCGCTGCGAGCGCCAATCCGGTCCAAATGGATCGTGTCATGAATAAACGCATGGTCATCCGGCTCCCGGTCGGGATTCGAGGTTGAATTCGATCAGAAATACGCGCTGCTCGTCCTTGGCTCCTTCGGGGAACGGCCGGCCGATGGTGCGGACGCGGTCCAGCGCCGCCCGCACCGAGCGGTCCAGCGCCTCGTTGCCCGAGCGGCGCTTGATTTCGCTCACCAGCACGTCGCCGTTGCGGGCGATCACCACGCGGGCGATCACGGACAGGCTGCGGTCGCCGGTCTCGCGGGGTTTGAGCGGCGCCCATGCCTGACGGTAGATCAGGTCCACGTAGCTGGTGTAACTCGCGTAGGTGGCGCCGCCGGTGCCCGGCACGCTCACACTGGTGCCGCTGGACAACGTGCGGCTGAGGTTACCTACCACGCTGGCAAGCTGGCTCTGGCGGACCTGCGCCAGCCGGGCGGCCTCGGCCTCCGCCTGCCGGCGGGCCTCGGCGTCCACCCGATCGCGCTCGGCACGAGTCTGGTTCGGTGAACGGACCACGGGTTTGAGGTTGACTTCAATCTGGCGCTTCGGCGGCGCCGGTTTCTCGCCGGTGGGTGACGTCTTCGGCGGCTCGGGTGCGGGTGCTTTCTCGGCGCGCTTCGGCTCCGGCTGTTTGGAAGCCGGTTGGGGCGGCGCGGCCGGCGGCGGCTGGACGGGTGGTAACACCACCGGCTGGCGAGCGGCCGGCGGCGGGCTGGCAGGCGGCGTGCCCCCGCCCATCACCGGTGCGTCCACCAACACGTCGGGAACGAAGTTCAGCAACTGGATGACCTCGGTCTCGACCGGCTTGGACGGGCTGAACCCGGAACTCAGCGCCAGCAGGAACAACAGACCGGTGTGGGCGACCAGCGAGGCGGCGAGGCATTCGCGTTGCAGGCGGGTCATCGTCGGGACGCTGGCTCTGTGGCCAGCGAGAGGCGGGTGATGTTGTTCCGCGTGAGCCGGTCAATCAGCGGGTAAAAATGCCGCGCCTGGCTTTCCTGGTCGGCGCGAATGCGGACGACCAGCTCGGGGTTGGCCCGGTATTCACGCACCAGCATCTGCTCGATCTGGTCCAGCGTGTAACGGTTGGTCCCGATGAGGTACTGGCCCAGCTTGTTCACGTCCACGTTGCGGATGTTCTCGCGCGCGACCTTCTGCACGGCCCGGCCGCCTTCGGGCAGGCGCAGCTCAATGCTGTTTTCGAGCAACGGCGTGGTGATCACGAAGATGATCAGCAGCACGAACGCCAGGTCCAGCAGCGGCGTGATGTTGATGTCGCTGAGCGTGACCAGGACGTTGCGTTGGGAGAAGCGGCGCATGGCGACGGCCCGCCCGGGCTAGGCGTTGTTCTCGTCCTTGAGGTATTCGGTTTCCATTTGCGACACCAGCTCCTGCGCGAAGTTGTCCAACTCGACCGTCAGGACACGCAAGTTGTGCACCAGCCAATTGTACCCGAACATCGAGGGAATGGCGACCAACAGACCCGCCACCGTCGTAATGAGCGCACCCGCCACACCCGGCGCCATGGCCGTCAAATCCGCCCGTCCGCCCGCCGCCGCGGATTGGGCGATGCCACTGAACGCACTCATCACGCCCCACACGGTCCCCAGCAGCCCCAGAAACGGCGAGCCGCTGACCGCGATGGCCAGCATGATGAGGCCGGACTCGAGCTTGAGCGCCTGCCGGGCCACGGCGCCCTCGAGGGTGCGCTTGACGTGCTCCATGGCTGTGAGCGAAGTGCGCGACTTGCGGCTGCCTTCCGCCGTGCGCAAGCGCGCGTCCAACTCCTGGCACCCGGCCAGGTACACCGCGAAAAGCGGACAGCCGTCAACCTGTACCCGGCGGTCGTAGATGCCGAAGACGCTTTTGAGCGCGCGGTACTCGGCGTCGAAATACCCGTTGAGCTTGCGGGCGCGGCGCATTTCCACCGCCTTGGTGGCCATGACCGACCACGCCAGGATGGAGAAGAGGATGAGCAGGACGATGATCGCCTTGCCCTCCAGCGTGGCCTGGTCCCAGACGTAGAGGAGGTCCAGTTGGTGCGTGCGTGCAAAAAATGCGACCGAATGACTCATCACCTGTCCCGGCGTCACGTGCCGGTCGGTTCATGGTTAACGGGTGGGCGCGGTCGGGTCAAAGGCTTTCCCGCAAAGGCTAACCTCGCCTTGTCCACCGCTTGTTCACCCAGCACCAGTTGTTACCGAACCGGCTTCGGTGCTTTGGGGCGGGCGGGCAAAGGCGGGCCGGACACCCCGGAAACACCTGCAGCGGTGCAAGGGGGGCTAGCCAGAGATCTCCTTCAGTTCCACCCACTGCCGGGTTTCGGCCGAGTGGACGGCGGCGTCCATCACCGCCTGCACGCGTGCGCCGTCGTGGAAACTGGGCACGCACGGACGCTGGTTGCGGATGGCATCCACGAACTCGAAGGCCTGATCGTACCGGAAGGCGACCAGCGGATCGCCCGTGCCGGGGTCGCGCGGCGAGCCGGGCCAGGTCCAGAACTCGCGCGGCACCGGGACCACCTCCAGCCCCGGCCCGCCGGCCCGGCCCATCTGGAGTTCGTTCCATTTGCCGGTGAAAAACACCGCGCTGGCCCGGCTGCCGTTGAGTTCCACGTAATCCAGGCTGCGCCAGCTTTCGTTGCGGCCGCTCGCCAGCTTGCTGCTTTCCAGCACGCCGGTGGCGCCGCCGACGAATTCTGCCAGGATCGCCACCCAGTCGTCAGTGTCGTTGGGCGCGCCATCGCGCAACGGCGTGAAGTTTTTTAAATTCGCCACCAGCCGGCGCATCGGGCCCACCAGCAGGTGGGCGAAGTCAATCCGGTGTGAGAGCATGTCGCCCAGTTCCCCGGTACCGGCCAGCTTGCGCACCTGCCGCCAGCCCAGGTTGCGCGTGCCCCAGTCCTGGAGCCGGCAGGAGCGGTAATGCCGGATTTCGCCCAGCACCCCGCGTTGCGTGAGCGAGGCCAGGTAGCGCATGGCCGGTACGAAACGATACGTGTAGGCGGTCATGTGTCGCACGCCGGCGCGGTCGGCGGCCGCCGCCATGCCGCGGGCCTCGGCGGCGGTCAAGGCGAGTGGCTTTTCGCAGAGCACGTGCTTGCCGGCGGCGATCGCCGCGTGCGCAATGGGCGCGTGGGTGTGGTTGGGCGTGGCGATGATCACGGCGTCCACGTCGTCACGGCTGACGATCTCCGCGAACCGTGTGGAAACCACGGCTACGCCGGTCTGTTGCCGGGCGCGTTCGAGCGTGGTCGGGTCCATGTCGCAAAGCGCGGCGACCCGGGTCTCCCGACACAGTGCGAGTCCGGGCAGGTGGTTCTGCAGCGTGATGCCGCCGCAGCCAATCAGAGCGACGCGGATGGTGCTCATGGTTGAATCGGTAGCGTGACTGTATTAGCGGCCGGTTTGGCCCGAAAACCGGAGCCGGTCGCCGCACCGGACGGCCTGACTGCCCAATTGCGAGTTTTCGGGTCTGGAACTCATGTGCAGCATCTTCCGGGAGGCCGCCAGATTCGCAACCGGGATTTCGGGGAGGGCGCCGAATGCCTTTAGCGCGCGACCTCCGGTCATCCCTGAGCCGGAGGTCGCTGCGAAAAGTGATTCGGGCAGCAGACGCCAAGGAGGTGGGGGTGGGGAACCCCGCTGAAGAAACGTACCGCCACCCGAATCAAAAATACTGACGGAAATATTGGACGGCACCAAGTTTGTGTCAATACCTCTGGGTGAGACGATTTGTCCTGCTCTGGACGTCGGTCGTTCACGGACTGCGCCGGCAAATGAATTACGATCCGCCGACTCACCGTCCCGCCGGCACCAAGCGGTAGCTCACGAAGGCCAACTCGCGGCTGTCCGGTGACCACGACGGTACGTTGATCGTGCCCTGCCCGCCAAAAAGCCGGGCCAGTTCGCGCGGCGGGCCACCTGCGGCAGGCAGCAAACGCAGGCGCACGTCGTGGTTGGCCGGGTGCCCTTTCACCTCCTTCGCGTAACTCAGGAACACGATCCACTTCCCGTCGGGTGACGGGTGCGGAAACCAGTTGTTCCACTCGTCATCGGTCACCGGTTCCTGCCCGCTGCCGTCCGGGTGCATGCCCCAGATTTGCATCGAGCCGGTCCGCTCGGAGTTGAAGTAAATCCACCGGCCGTCGGGCGAATAATCGGGGCCGTCATCGAGGCCCGGCGCGGTGGTCAGGCGCCGCTCGGCCCCGCCCGTCACAGAAATCGTGTAAATGTCGTACTCGCCGCCCCGCTCGGCGCAGTAAGCCAGCGTGGTGCCGTCCGGTGACCAACCGTGCCAGTAGGACGGCCCGAGCTCGGTCACACGCCGGGGCGCGCCGCCGGCGGCCGGGAGCACATAGATCAGCGATTTGCCGTCGCCTTGCGACTGGTCGCTGATGGCCAGTTGCGTGCCGTCCGGCGAGTAGCCGTGGTCGTTGTTGCAGCGCACCGCAAAGCCGGTGTCGAGCAGGACCGGGTCGCCGCCGCCGATCAGCATGTGGTACAAGCGCCCCTCGCGGTTGAACAGCAGCGTCCGGCCGTCCGACGACCAGTTCGGCGCCTCGAAATGCGTCGCCGCGTCGAGCACCGCGCGGCGGTCCAGCGAGGCGAGATTCACGATCTCCAGCGTGCTATGCAGCACCAGCCGGGTCGTGGGATCGGGCGGGTGGGGCGTCAATTCCACCTTGGCAAACTCCGCGGTTTCCAGCCGCGTGTCGTCGTGCGCGCACACTCCCAACCCGACCAGGAACGGCTCCTTGAAGCGGAGCCGGTAAGCGCCGCCGGCCGGGCGCCACGTCTCGCCGGCGCGGGCCACGGACATCCACAATGTGTCACCGTACTTGTCCAGCCGCAGCCGCTGCGGCGCGCGGATGAGCGACTGGATTTCGCGTGTGGGCCCGCCTTGTTCCGCGCGGAATTGCAGCGAGGCCAGCCCGTCGCCATGCAGCACGGCGTCCACGTAGGGCGCGGCGGGGTCCACGTGCTGCCGGACCATGAGGACGGCCTTGCGATGCGGATCGCCGCCGGGGGCGGGCCAGCGGATATCCGCTTGGAGCGAGAAATCACCGGCCAGGGGTTTCCACACGAAACGGAAGGCATCATTCGTGCCCCACATGTTGGCGCCGCCGCCGCTGATCTGGTAACGGCCCGTGGCCGCGTTGAACACCACCCGTCCCACGTGGCTCACGGCGCCGATGTCGCGGCTCGCCATGAACAGGCCCGGCGAGCCCGCGTTGGCTTCGGCGGTCCGCGTCGTTGGGTGGCTCAGACAGGCCAGCAAGGCGACCAGCGCCGGACCTGTAAACCGGAGTTTGCTGCGGCGCGGATGACCTCGTCTGCTGAACTTCGGTTTTTCGGCTGAAGGCAAGCCCGGGGAAGACATGAGCAAGCATTTGGGCAGGTCGTCCGGAAACGCAACCGCTTTTGCGCGGCACGTCGGGACGTCGTGGAACTTCGCCCTCCAAGACCGGGCGCACCCTCACCCCGCCTGCTTGCGCGCGATCACGCCGACCAGCTACAACTGCGCTGCGCGGATGGTCCCCAACACCTTTTCATGAAAGCCCTGGTCACCGGCGGCGCCGGCTTCATCGGTTCCCACCTCGCCGAGGCGCTCTGCCGGCGCGGCGTGAAGACCGTCGTTCTCGACGACCTCAGCACAGGCTCGCTGGCCAACCTTGCATGGCGCGGGCCGGGTGACGAGATCGAGTTCCTTCACGGCAGCCTGACCGACGCCGCAGTGGTGCGCCGCGCCGTGACCGGATGCGACCGGGTCTTCCACCACGCGGCGCTGGTCTCGGTGCCGCAATCCATCGCCCAGCCGGTGGAAAGCCATCGCCGCAACGTCCTGGGTACGCTCGAACTGCTCACGGCGGCGCGGGACGCCGGCGTTCGTCGCTTTGTCTTCGCGTCTTCTTCGGCGGTTTATGGCAACAGTGAAGCGCCGCGCATAATCGAGTCGCAGCCCGCCCGGCCGATCTCGCCGTACGGCCTGCAGAAGCTGACCGGCGAACAATACGCCCGGCTCTTCCACGCGCTGTACGGGCTCGAAACGGTGAGCCTCCGCTACTTCAACGTCTTTGGCCCGCGCCAGTCGGCCGACTCGCCGTACTCGGGGGTGATCGCCCGCTTTTGCCAGGCCCTGCTGACGGGCGAGACCCCGGTCATTTTTGGCGACGGCCGGCAGTCACGCGACTTCGTATTCGTCGCGAACGTGGTCGCCGCCAACCTGGCCGCCGCGGAAGCCCCCGCCGAACGCGCGGCGGGCCGCGTGTTCAACATCGGCACCGGGGAGAGCCACACGCTGTTGGACCTCGTGACCGTTCTGCAACGGCTCAGCGGCCGGCGCCTCGAACCGCGCTTTGAGCCGGCGCGACCGGGCGACATCCGGCATTCCTGCCCGGACATCGGCGCGGCGCGGGCGGCCCTGAACTATCGGGTGGAGGTCACCTGGGAGGAGGGCCTGGCGCGCACGCTGGACTTTTACCGAACACCCGCCGGCTGAGGACCGCGCCGCGAACTCAGCGCACCCGGTCCAGCACCATCAAGCCCAGGACCGCCGGCAGGTAGATTACCGAGGCCAGGAACAGCCAGCGGGCGTGTGCCAGTTCCAGCCGCCGGGCGAACCGTACCGCCAGGCCCAGCAAGACCACGCCCAAGGCGAACGCTCCCGCCAGATACGCCGCGCCCGCCAGGCCGAGCACAAACGGGCTCAGGCTCACCGTCAGGAGGCCCAGGGCGTGGCCGATGCTTTGCAGGCCGGTGCGTTCGCCTTCCAGATCCAGCACCGGCAGCATTTTCAGTCCGGCGCGGGCGTAGTCATCGCGATACAGCCAGGCGATGGCCAGGAAGTGTGGGATTTGCCAGAAAAATTGCAGTGCGAACAAGGCCCAGCCCCCGGCCGAGACTTCACCCGTCGCCGCCGCCCAGCCGATCAAGGGCGGCAGCGCGCCCGGCACCGCGCCGACGACAGTGTTGAGCGTGGAGACGCGCTTGAGGGGCGTGTACACGCCGAGGTACAGCGCCAGCGTAAGCGCGCCCAACGCCGCGGCCGCGAGCGTGGTCTGCAGCGCGAGCCAGGCAAGCCCCAGCATGGAGATGACGCCGCCGAAAACCAGCGCCGTGCCCGGCGTGATCCGGCCGGACGGGAGGGGCCGGTCCTGAGTGCGCCGCATCAAGGCGTCGAGGTCGCGCTCGAGAAATTGGTTGAGCGCCGCCGCACCCGCCGCCAGTAAACCGGTACCCACCAGTGTGTGCAGCCAGCGCGCCACGTCCACCGGGCCGGGCGAGCCCATGTAAAATCCGACGGCGGTGGTGAGCAGCACGAGCGAGGTCAGTCGGGCCTTCACCAGATCAGCCCACACCGCCGGGGCGGATTTTTCGGCGGACCGGGCAGCGACGGCGGGGATCATGACGGCGGGATTCATCGGGCTGGAACTTCAGGCGCTGGCGGTCAGGACGGGTGAGGCGGTGACGCGGTCCCGACCGATACGCGGCCCGGCCTCCACCCACCCGGGTTGGCAACGCCAGGCCACCATGCAAAGCAGTCCGCCCACCACCAGCGTCAGCGACCCCACCGCCACGTGCGCGGTGGCGATGTCCGCCGCCTTGTTGGTCCAGACAGTGATTGCGCCCAGCGTGAACTGGATCAGCACCAGGGCCAACCAGACCGCCACGCCACGCCGGATGGGGTGGTCCGCGGGCAGCAGGCGGCGGGCGCGCGCTGCGGCCAGGGCGACGGCGGCGAGCACCGCGCACGCACCCACACGATGGGTCATGTGCAACACCACGTCCGTGGCCGCGAGCGGTCGGACGGCATGGACTTCGACGCGTTGTTGGTTGTAGCGCGCGATTGCCTCCGCATCGAGGCGCGGCCAGATCCAGCCGTACGCGAGCGGAAAGTCGGGCACCGCCAAGCCGGCGTGGCGATGGCGCATCGTGGCGCCCAACACCAGTTGGATCAACACCAGCGCGGCCGCAATTAATAACACCCGCCGGACGACGGCGGGCGTGGGCGACGCGGTCCGTTGCCGCCCGCGGGGCGAACTCAACCACGCGATGATCGTCACAAGCACCAAGAACGACTGCGCCAGCACGCCGTGAAACACGCCGATTTCATCCGCGAGCCACACCACGCGCAGCCCGCCGAGCACGCCTTGCAGGATGACCGCAGCCAGCGCCGTGACCCCAAGCCAGCGCAAGGTGCCGGGATTTTGGAAGTGGCGGTAAAGCCCCCAGCCCATGACCGGCAGGGCGAGAGCGGCCAGGCCTACATAGACGGGCATTTGCCGAATTCCCAGCAGCAGGACAGCAAGAACCATGACCGCCAGGCCGGCACCGCGTTGCCAGCCGCGGGTTTCGCGGGCCCACAGCCAGCCGGCCAGGAGGGCGGTCAGCAACCCCACGCCGGCCGCCACGAGCCGATGAGTGTGTTCGTAAAGAATGCCACCGACCCACTGCGAGACCGGGAACAAAAACAAGTTGTACCCGTAGGTGTTCGGCCAGTCTGGCACGGCCATGCCGGCACCCTTGCTGGTCACCAGGCCGCCAATGCAGATGAGCCCCAGCGTGGCGCCGGCGGTCAGCCAGGCAAAGCGGGTCAGCCAAGGACAGGGAACAACGCGTTCCGACATGGGACGAAACTAGGCGCGGGCGCGGCGAAATCAAAAACCGCTGCGACCGCCAGGGCCGCAGCGGGCACAAATGGTTTCAGCGCCGCGCTGTTAGGGGCGGGCCCCGGAAGCTAAGGCTTCACCTCCAGGGTAAAGTTCACTTCCTTCTTGTCCGTGTCGGCAACCGTGATCTGCTGGGACGCCTCGCCGGCTTTCAGGTGGTAGGCCACCAGTGTGTACGTGCCGGCCGGCAGGTCGCCGGGCAGCTTGAACTTGCCGTCCTTGTCCGTGACCGCCCACCACTGGTGGTCCATCACGCCCACGTAAGCGAACATCCACGGATGCACGTCGCACTTGAAGCGCACGAGCACCTCGCGGTTGGGGAAATTCTTTTCAGTAACCATGCCCTGCACCGGCTGACCGATGTTGAACTCCTTGTTCCCGGGCACCTTGGGTGTGGCATGCACGTTGTGCATCAGCGGGTCGGAGTTCTTGATCTTGAAGGGCTGGTTGGTCCGCACACCCATGACGTACGGCTCGTAAAGGCAGTTGACCTGATCCAGCACCGGCGTGTCGGTCGGCGGCTTGGAGCCGGGCGGGGTTTCCTTGATGTACACGAAAACGTTGGCCAGGCCGCCGTCGGGCGAAACCACATGATGGCGCGTGAATGCGTCCTTCGTGTGGAGCTTGCCGCAGGTGGCGTCGAACTCGATCTTCTTTTCGGGCGGGGGCGTGCCCTTGAGAGTCACCCGGCCGCTGATGTCGGCACCGGAGACCGGAAGGGCAACAGCGGCGGTCAGCGCCGCGCCGGTCATGGCAATGTATCGCTTCATGTCAGTTCGTTGAATCAGTCGGTTCTCGTCGTAAAACGCATCGCAAAGTACCAGTCCTTTACCCTTGGGGCAAGGGTTTTGGACCGTGGCGGCGGGTTGGCCGCGCGATAAGTGGACAATCGCGCCACAGTTAAAGTTGCGCCAACGGACCGGTACTGTCGCCGAGCCGTTCGACCGGCGCGCCCATGCGGTCAAGCAGGGAGAGAAACAAGTTCGCCATGGGGGTATTGTCCGGGTAGCGCACGTGGCGGCCGGTGTCGAGCGTGCCGCCGCCGCGGCCGGCGAGCAGGACGGGAAGGTCGTTGTGGTTATGCCGGTTGCCGTCGCTGATCGCGGCGCCATACACGATCATCGAGTGGTCCAGCAGCGAGCCGTCACCTTCCGGGATGGCCTTGAGCCGGGCGACGAACTGCGCGAACTGCTCGAGGTGGAACCGGTTGATTCGGGCGATCTTTTTCTTCTTCTCCTCGTCATTGCCGTGGTGCGAAAGATCGTGATGCCCTTCGCGCACACCCAAGAACGGGTACGGGCGGTTGCTGCCGTCGTGGGCCAGGATGAACGTCGCGACGCGGGTCGAGTCGGTCTGGAAAGCCAGCGCCAGCAGGTCGAACATCAGCCGGATGTGCTCCGCGTAGGTTTCCGGCACGCCGGTGGGCTTGTCGTAGTCGGGCAGCGCGGCTTGGAACTTTTCGGCGTTTTCGATGCGTTGCTCGAGCTCCCGCACCGCAGTCAGGTATTCGTCCAGCTTGCGGCGGTCGGTCGCGCCCAACTGGCGCTGCAGGGCTCGGGCGTCCTCGAGCACGAAATCCAGCACGCTGCGCTCGTGGCGCTGCCGGCGGGCCCGCGCCGCGGCGTTTTCCTCGGGCGAACCGCTGGCGAATAACCGCTCGAAGAGCAGCCGCGGATCCGTCTCCGGCGGCATGGGGGTGGACGGGGTCTTCCAGGAGATGTTGAAAGAATAGGCGCAACTGTACCCGGAGTCACAGTTGCCGGCCAGCTTGCTGCGGTCGCAACCCAGCTCCAGCGAGGCGAAGCGGGTCTGGCCGGCCAGGCGCGCGGCCGCCATCTGGTCCACGGAGACGCCCACCCGGATGTCCGCGCCGTCGGTCTTGCGGGCCTGGCAGGCGGTGAGGAACGTGGCGGACGCCCGGGCATGGTCGCCGGCGCCGTCGCCATTCGGCCGGGCCTTGTCATGGGTGAGCCCTGAAAGCACCAGCAGGTCCTGCCGGTACGGTTTGAGCGGATCGAGAATGTACGGCAGTTCGAAATCCTTTCCTTCCGCCTTCGGCGTCCAATCGGCCATGTTGGCGCCGTTGGGAATGTAGATGAATGCCATGCGCCGCGGGGGACGGTGCGGACCGGCTGCGGTGGCTGCGGCCGACGTGGCGGGCCACAGGGTTTGGAGGGCGGGCAGGGCCAGGGCGGTGCCCAGGCCGCGCAGAAAGGTGCGTCGGGGAATGCGGGGCGTGACGTTCATGATTCGATACGGGCAACTTTTCAAGGAAAGTAGTTCGCCAGCCGGCCCCCGACAAGTACCGGCCGCGAAATTGGTTGGCCGAGGGCACGGCGGCATCCGGGAAGCTGCCGGCTTGGACGCCAGTCGGGTTTGGCCTACGCTGTTCCGACATGGCACGCGCAACAGGCTGGCAACTCCTGCCGGCAGACGAGCTCCGGTCGTCCAGCCGGCACGGCGTCGGGCTTGAGCTTGGAAAGACAAAGCCGCAACCGCTGGCTTGAATCCGACCATGCCCGCCACCTTTCCCCGCCAGATTCCGTACATCGTCGCCACCGAGGCATGCGAACGGTTCAGCTATTACGGGATGCTGTCCATCCTGACGCTGTACTTGAAGAACGAACTCGCGCTGGGTGGGGACGACGCCAAGTCGGTCGTGCATGTCTTCAAAATGGCGGCGTACTTTCTGCCGCTGGCGGGGCCTGGCTGGCGGACCGCTGGCTCGGCCGGTACCGCACCATCTTGAGCCTGGCGCTTTTCTATTGTCTTGGACATGGCGCGCTGGCGCTTTTCGAGGGCAGCCGCGCGGGCATGATTGTCGGCCTGTCGTTAATCGCCGTGGGCGCGGGCGGCATCAAACCGTGCGTTTCGGCGTTTGTCGGCGACCAGTTCGACGCCACGCAGCAAGGCCTCTTGCCCAAGGTATATGGGCTGTTCTACTGGGCGATCAACCTGGGCGCGCTGTTTGGCTTCGCGCTGATCCCGCTGATCCGCGACCATCACAGCTACGCCTGGGCGTTCGGGGTGCCGGGCCTCTTTATGGGCCTTGCCACGCTGGTGTTTTGGGCGGGCTCCCGCCGTTATGTGAAGGTACCGCCGGCCCGCGCGCCGGCGGCGACCCCGGGGTCTGTCCCGGCGGGCCGGGAAAAGTGGCGGGCGGTGGGCCGCATCGCGTTGGTGCTGCTGCCGGTGCCGGTGTTCTGGGCGCTGTTCGACCAGATCAACTCGAGCTGGGTCCTGCAAGGCGAGCGGATGACACCGTTCGTGGTGCTCGGCTACAAAGTGGACGCCGAGCGCATTCAATCCGTCAGTGCCCTGCTGGTGCTCATTTGGGTGCCGGTCCTGACCCTGGGCGTGTACCCGTGGCTGGAGCGGCGCGGGGTGCGCGCGACACCGCTCCGCCGCATGGGCGCGGGCATGGGCTTCGGCGCGCTGGCGTTCGTCATTTGTGCGTGGCTGCAACAGCGCCTCGAAGGTGGCGAACGCCTTGGCCTCGCCTGGCAACTGGTGCCATACCTCGTGCTTGAACTCGGCGAAGTACTGCTCAGCGCCAGCGGGCTCGAATTCGCCTACGCCCAGGCACCGTCGGCGCTCAAGAGCACCGTCATGAGCCTTTGGCTCCTCACCACCGCGGCCGGCAACTTCCTGGTGGCGGCCGTCACGACGCTCAACTCACGGTTCGTCCACGCGAGCGGCACGCTGGAGTTCCTGTTTTACGCCGGGTTGATGCTGGCGGCGGCGGGCCTGTTCGCCGTGATCGCCAGCCGGTTCCCAACGGCGAAGCCAGTGGCGCCCAATCTGGGTCCGGTCAGTCCGGCCAGCGCCTGATTTTCGCGGCGGAGCGAAGCCCGCTCGCCCGGTCGCCCGGTCGCGAAAAAGGACGGTTCGCCGACGAGGTCGCCCGCGCCATCCCGAAGCGTTCGCGGCCAAACTTACCTCGCGCCCGTGCGGCCCAGGACCTCGCTTACAGCGCGGAAGATGGTTTCCTCGACACTTTCGGCCAGCGGTCCGGGCTGGGCGTAATAGATCATGCTGTCCACGGCCTCGTACCCGCCTTCGCGCAGCACTCGCAACGAGGGGATGTAACAGGCTACATCGTTGCAGTAGCCGGCCACGACGAGGTTCGCCTGCGGAAACTCCCGCCGCGCGCGGAGCGCGTAATCCACCACCACCTCGCCGCCCAGCGCCAGCAGCGTGAGGTCGCGGCCAAACGCGACGGCCTGCACCGGATAGGCCAGTTGCCGCACCGGTTGGCCGCGGTCGTACGCCTCCAGCATGAGCCGCGCGCGGCGTTGCTTGAAGACGCTGGTGTCCTTCAGCTCCGCCTCGAACACGGTACGGGTGTGTGGAGCGAATTCGAGCGACACGACCTGGTGCGCGCAGCGGATCGGCGGCCGGACGGGCGCGAGGTCGCCCTTCAAGGTGTGCGTGACCGCGTCGGCCAGCTCGCGGCCATGCTGCGTCACATGTTCGAGCCTGCCGCGCGGGTTCGGATTTTGGTCGCCGGCGCACAACGTCAGGAACAGCGCCGTCGCGCCCGGATGTTCCTGCTCGAGGAAACGTTGCGCGGCGCCGGCGTAGTCGCCGTCCACCTCGTAAAAGTCACCGCCCATCGTTGTGTTGTGGCAGGCGTAGCCGAAGAGCACCGCGCGCAACGAACCGTCCGCGCCGGTCACGCGCAGCACCGGCACGGAATGATCCACCGGGCCGGCCGGGTTGACGCCGATGCGGAACCCGGCGGGCGTGGGCTCGCGGCGGTTCACGGCGAAGCTGGCGGTGCCGCGGCCGAAGGCCAGCGTCACGGGTTCCAGCCGGCTGATCGCCGCGCCGGCCACATTCACAAGTTGGTCTGTAAGCTGGCGGGCATACTGCCTGACGCGCTCCTGCTCGGCGGCCGGGAAGTCGAACATGACCCGCAGATTCGGCCAGATGGCCGGGCCGGCATGAGTGTGTGAGGAGTTGAACACCAGGGCGGCGCGGGGCAGTCCGTGCTCGCGCGTCAGCCGGCTCGCCGCTGCATCCGAGATTTCCGCCGGCAGGCCGATGAGGTCGGTGGTGACGATCACCGCGCGCGCGCCGGCCGCATCTTCGAGCGCCAGCGCCTTGGCCCAGAGCGCGTTGCGGACCGTGGGCGCGGGGTTCGTGCGCGCCGCGTAACCACTGAGCCAGAAGGGTACCGGTGGCGTGATGTCCACCCGCGCGACCCCGGCCTTGAACTCGGCGGCCGGCGCGTTCACCGCCAGGAAGGCAAGGAGGCACATGATCATGGTGGGTTTCATGCAGGTTGGGATGGGGATGTTGGTTTGGATGCGCGCGATGTCGTCATCGCCACCGCGGATTTCAAATTCGATGTCTCAGATTTCAAACCCTGCCTTTCGGCTTTCGCTTTTCGCTCTTCGCGCCTCGGTATTCGGATTTCCCACCGTGGACTGATAACTGATGCCCGACGACTGCGGACTATCTTTCATGCCGCCGCCAGTTCCGCGGCGTGCCGATGGATCTTCCCGATGGCTTCGGCGATGTGGTCCATGTCCGCACGCGGGCCCAGCAGCATCGGCTGTGTGTGCCACACCGCCTCGGCGCAAAGCCGGCGGTTGACCGGGCAGGCGGTGCGTTCCTCCCAGCTCGCCAGCACCTCCGCCGGGTACAGACGCTGGTACGCCCGGCTTCGAAGCATGGTCTTGATGAACGGTTCCTCGTTGAGTGGCGTGTATCCGCCCGAACACGGAATGCCCTCGGCGTTCAGCGCCTGAAGAAACTTCGCACGTGGCAATCCGGCGAACGCCTCGGCCCGGTAACGAAACATGTACAGGTGATACGCGTGGCGCGTGCAGCCGTCGTACGTCTTCGCCGGCACAATGCCGGGAATCTCCTTCAGCAGCCCGGTCAGGTAAGCGGCGTTCTGCTCGCGGGTGCGGCTCTGCTCCTCAAGCCGCGTCATCTGCGCCTGCAACAGCGCGCCTTGGAACTCGGTCAGGCGCAGGTTCGCGCCGCGGCTGCCCAGGTAGGTGAAGTCGTAGCCGGCGGTGCCGCGTGCGCGGCAGTTGTTGTGAAACGCATAGCATTTTTTGGCGAGATCCAGGTCGTTGGTCAGGATCGCGCCGCCTTCGCCGCTGTTGAGGTTCTTGCTCGCTTGGAAGCTGAAGCAGCCCGTCGCCCCGAGCGTGCCCACCTTCCGGCCGCGCCACTCGGCCAGGTGCGCCTGACAGGCGTCTTCGATCACCGGGATGCGTCGCTCCCCGGCCACAGCCAGGATGGTGTCCATGTCCGCTGCGCCGCCGCCAAGATGCACCGGGATGATCGCCGTGGTGCGGTCGGTGATCGCGGCCTTCAATTTGCGCGCGTCCATCTGGAACGTCTCCGGGTCCGTGTCCACGAAGATGGGCAGCGCGTATTGCAAAAAGATGACGTTCAGCGTGGCCACGAAGGTGTACGGCGGCAGGACCACCTCGTCGCCCGGCCCGACGTCCAGACCGCCCAGCGAGGCGAACAGGGCGCTGGTGCCGTTGGCGGTGGCGACGCAATGCCGCGCGCCCATCAATTCGGCGAAGGCGGCTTCGAACCGGCCGACCTGCGAACCGCTGCCGCCGCGTCCCCAGCGTCCGCTGCGCAACGTGCCGGTGAGCGCACGCTCCTCGCGTTCGTCGAAGACCGGCCAGGCGGGAAAAGGCGAGTTGCGCACGGGCTGGCCGCCGAGCAACGCAGGTTTGCCGGCGGCAGAGAACACGGTCGGCGCGCCCGCGGCGCCCAGCAGGCTCGCCGAGGCCGCAACGGTTTTTAAAAAGGTGCGACGCGGCAGCGGGGTGGACATGGCCTTAACCTGCCGCGCCGGGCGGAACGCGCAACCCTTTCTTTTGCCATCTCCTGCGCGACGCGTCTTTCCACCCCTTGCAGACCGCCGAGCGCAGATGGCAGATATCCGGGCTTGCCAATGTGGCGGGTGCTACAAAAGCGACGCTGCGTCACCGCCACGCCGCCACTTCCGGGTGGCCGGCCTCGCCGCGCCGTTGTTGGAACGGCACGCTGTTGACCACGCCCAGGACCAGCGCGCTGAACCGGTATTGGCCGCGCCGGAGCGTCTCCACCACCGAATCCACCGCGCACTGGTCGTAGTATTCGAGCCCGCGGCCCAGCGCGTAGGTGAGCATCTTGGACGCGAGGCAACGCAGAAATTCCTCCCGTTTGGCTGTGAGCAGAATCCGCTTCAAATCGTCCGGCCCGTGGAAGGCCTCGCCGCTGGCCAGTTGCCCGGCGGGGTCAATGGGAAAGCCTTCGTCCTGCGCGCGCCAGGCGCCCACACCGTCGAAGTTCTCGAAACCGAAGCCAATCGGGTCCATGAGCGCGTGGCACGACGCACACATCGGGTCGGCGCGATGCTGCTCGAAACGCTGGCGCAGCGAGCCGGTGAGCTTGGCCTCCGGGTTGTCCGGTAGTTCGGGCACGTCCGGCGGAGGTGGGGGCGGGGGCGCATTGAGGAGGTTTTCGAGCACCCACTTGCCGCGTTTCACCGGCGAGGTGCGTGTCGGGTTCGACGTGATGGTGAGGAAGCTGCCCATGGTGAGGACCCCGCCCCGGGGCGTGCCTTTGAGGCTGACCTTGCGGAACGCCTCGCCCTCCACGCCCGTCAGCCCGTAATGACGGGCCAGCGGCTCGTTCACAAAGGTCCAGTCCGCGTCGAGGAACTCGAGCACGCTGCGGTCTTCGCGCAGGATGTGCTCCGCGAACAACTCCGCCTCGCGGCGCATGGCGGCGCGCAGTTCGGCGCTGAAGCCCGGGTAAGTCGCCGGGTCCGGTGCCGCCACGTCCAGATTCCGGAACTGCAACCACTGGGCGGCGAAGTTGTCCACCAGCGCGCGCGCCTTCGGGTCCCGGAGCATGCGGCGGACCTGCGCCTTCAATTCCTGACGCAACCGGCCCCGCTCGGCCAGGCGGAACAATTCCTCGTCCGGCTGGGTGCTCCAGAGGAAATACGACAGGCGCGAGGCCAGGGCGAATTCGTTGATCGGATGCACGGACCGTGGGTTGTCCGGCTCCGGCTGCACTTCGCCCCGGAACAGGAAATGCGGCGAGACCAACGTGGCCGTGAGCGCCAGCTTCACACCAGCCTCGAAGTTTTCGCCATCCGCGCGCGCCGTCTCGTAAAGCCGCAGCAGCCGGGTCACCTCATCAGGCGCGACCGGTCGCCGGTACGCCCGGCGCGCGAACTCACCAATCAACCGCCGGGCGCAGTCACGCTCGGCCTCGGGCGTGCGGGCGGCCGGTTGCGCGAAGAAAATTCGACGGTGGCTTTCCGGCAGCGGCGGCGCATCAGTGCTCTGCGGCCCGGCGAGCTCGACGCCCAGCAGGTGGAAGTTGCGGTCGCGCTGGGCGAGGTCCGGCGCGTCCGGTTGGTAATAATCGTTGAGGAAGGCGACGGCCAAGCGCTGCCGGCCGGCGGCAAGCTGGAGGTTGGTGGCGATCACTTGCGGCGCGCGGGCCGTGGCAGTCACGTCGAAGACGCCCACGGGCTGGCTGTTGAGACGCAGCGCGATTTTCACCGGCTCCGGCCCGGCCTGGTCGCCACAGACACGCAAGCGCAGCGTGTACTCGCCCGCCGCCGGAAACTCGTGTTCGACGTGGATTTCGCCCGCGCTGAACAACGAGCGGCCGCCGACCTCGCCCGGCGTTCCGCCCTGTAATTGCTCACCCTGAAAACGCACCGTGGGCGGCGCGAGCGGGCCGGTGACGATGGCCTGATCGAGAATGAGCCGCGCGGCGGCGAGGTATTTTTCCAACAATACCGGCGGCAATGACAACACGTCGCCGATGTTGTCAAAACCGTAGCCCACGTCGTCCATCGGGAAATCCGCCGCCGGCTGGAAGTCCACGCCCACCAGGTCGCGGATGGTGTTGTTATATTCCGTCCGGTTCAGGCGGCGGAGCGTCACGCGGCCCGGGTCGGGCCGGGAGCAATCCACCGTGAAAAGCTCGCGCTTGAGCCAGGCCACCAGTTGGGCGCGCTCGGCGGGCGCCGGTTGGGGCTTGTTCTCCGGCGGCATGAGGTTGCTTTCGAGGTTTTGCAGCACGGCCTCGAAGGTCTCGCGGTTCGCCAGCACGCTCGCGGCGTCCACGTAGGTGCGCAGATCCAGCCCCGCCCGCTTGCGTTCGCCGTGACAGCCGAGGCAGTACTGCTCGAAGAACGGCCGCACGTGGCTTTCGTACCGGACAGGAGCGCCATGTGAGTCAAGGAGAGTGGGCGTGGAACCGGTGCGCGGCTCCACCGCCACCACCCAGCCGAAAAACGCGGCGGCCAGCAGTGCGGCGAGGAGCCACGGACCTTTCTCGATCAATCGTTCGGTCAACATCGTCGGCGAAACGCGCGCAAGATAGGTGCCCCGGCTTGCCGCTGCAAACCGGGCAGGAACAGGGTGGCTGTCCGTAGGGCTGCCCGACGGTAGCGGCGGCCTCTTGATTGCCATAGAAGACGACATATGCCGGTTGGCAGCATGCCGCCACCTGGATGAAATGCCGCCTGGCCGCAACGGAGATGCATCCCTCGCGCCAGTAATCAATGGCGATGCACCAACTCAGACAGTGGCCGGCGCGGGGTGGGCGGCGGGTCTTCCGCCGCATAACCCAGCGGCAGGATGGCCACGGGACGCTGACCGGCGGGGAGTTCCGCGGCGCGGACAACGGCTTCGTCGTCGAAAGCGCCCACCCAGCAGGTGGCCAGGCCCAACGCGGTGGCCGCCAGTTGCGCGTAAGCGGCGGCCACGGTGGCGTCCTGCAGGCAGTAAAGTTCCGCTCCGCGCCGGCCGTACCTGGCGGAGCGCGCCGCGTGCGCGCAAAAGATGAGCACAACCGGGGCCCGGGCGAGAAATGACTGACCCAAAGCCGCGGCGGCCAGGGCCTGGCGGGTCCGGGCATCTTGAATCAGGTGAATCTCATACGCCTGCAAGTTGCCGGCCGATGGCGCCAGATTTGCGGCCCGCAAAACGGCCTCCAGCTTGTCCGGCTCGATGGCCCGGGACTGGTACGCGCGGACCGAACGCCGCGCCTCGATGACTTCCCAGATGTTCATAACCAATGATTCCTTGCCGACTGCCCTCAACGCCACACGGGCTTGAGCCGCCAGATGTCCACGCCCCGTAGCCGGGTGTCCGCTGATTCGCTGAAGAACTCCCAGCCGGTGCTGGCCGGCGCGGGAAACACCAGCGCGGTCAGCACCCGCTCGCCGTCTTGGGCGAAGACCTCGACGGACGAGGTGTCACACAGCACGCACAGCCGCACCCGGCCGTCGGGGGTGGCCAGCGGCGCCTCGTACACGCCGGGGAAGGCCCGGTGAAAATCGGTGGTGCCCGAGCGGGTGCGGTCCAGCCGCAGCCGGCCGGCCCCGGGATCGCATTCGATGCGCGTGCGTTCGGCCGCGCCGCGATGGACCTCGAGGCCGAACCGGCCGGCGCCGCGCGTCTCGAACTCGACCGCGATTTCGAGCAGCGGACCGGCCGGGGCGGAGCCGGCCAGCCGAGCGTTGGCCTCGGCCACGGTGACGCCGCGCACGCGGCGGTGGGTTTTGCGCAGGCGGGTCAGTTCGCGGACCGGGCGCTGGACCAGGCGCAGGCCTTCGGGCGTTTCGCGCAGGGTCAGCTCCCGGGGCACGCTCATGGCGCTGCGCCAGGGCGCGGTGGGCACGTCCTGGGCGTATTCCCAGTTGCTCATCCAGCCGATCCAGAGCCGGCGGCCGTCGCGGGGCGGCACGTCGTTCCAGGAAACCGCCGCGTAAAAGTCGCGGCCCCAGTCGGCCCAGAGCGCCGGCTGCGTGGCCGGGCGCGCGGGGGCATCGGCCAGGAGAATGTGGTCCACGTTGATGTGGCCCCAGCCGCCGGTGGCGCGGTCCACGATTTGCAGGCGGGCACGGCGGCCGCGCAGGTCGCGTACGTCCCAGGATTTCCATGCCAGCCGCTCAGCATCGTCGCCGGTGGCGGTGCGGGCGATCCGGCTGTCCACCAACAGGTTCAGGCAGGTTTGGCCGGGATGACGCCCGCCGCCGATGAGGAAGCTCAGGAAGTCGCGGTCAATCGTGAACTCCGGCGAGGTGAGCGTGCCCTGCGCGGCGTCACCGCCCCGGTAGGTGTTGACCAAGCCGCGGCCGCGGAAACCGTCCACAGGTTGCTGATTCGGCAGCGTGCCGCGGGCGGGGGCCGTGCCGAAGGCTTCGCCGGTGGCTTCCCAGCCGGCGTAGTCGTCGCCCTCAAAATCGGCCAGCACGCGGCCTTCGGGCACGAATTCCGGCTGCGGCTGCGGGTAGCTCGGGTCCAGGGTGAACCGCGTGCCGTCGAACTCGCCCACAAAGTACTGGCAGCCCGATCCCCCGGCGGGCGCGCCGGAGCCGACGTTGACGATCAACACCCACTTCGAGCTTTGCCCTTCGGACTTCGGCCTGCGCCGGGGTTCGGCCTCGACCGCGACCGGGAACAAATCCGGGCATTCCCAGATGCCCGTGGTTGAACCGGCCGGGCCGAAGTCGCTCAGGTGCGTCCAGTCCTTGAGGTTCGGCGAGGCGTACAGGCGTACCTTCCGCTGCACCGGCCAGGCCACCACCATCACCCAGCGGCGGCTCGGCGCGTGCCAGAACACCTTGGGGTCGCGGAAGTCCGCCTCGCCGATGTCCAGCACCGGGTTGCCGGCGTACTTGGTCCAGGAGCGGCCGCGGTCGGTGCTGAAGGCGAGGTGTTGGTTCTGGCGCGGCCGGTCGGTGTAGTGCCCGGTGTAGATGGCGACCAGCGGCGGACGGCCGGGCCGGCCGAAGCCGGAGGTGTTGTGCCGGTCCACCACGGCGCTGCCGGAAAAGATCATGACGCCGTTTTCCTCGTGCAACGCCACGGGCAGATGCTTCCAGTGGACAAGGTCGCGGTTGACCGCGTGGCCCCAGCTCATGTGCCCCCAGCGGTCGCCGAACGGGTTGTACTGGTAAAACAGGTGGTACTCGCCGGCGAAGAAGACCAGGCCGTTGGGGTCGTTCATCCAGTTTCGTGCCGGGGAGAAGTGGAACTGCGGCCGCCAGGGCTCGCGGTAGGTGACTTCCGTCCGGACCGCGGGGGCCGCACCGGCGCGGGACACGCGGCCACTGCCGGCCACCACCAGGGCGGCCAGCAACACCAGTGTGCCGGGGAAATTGGGCCAAGGAACCCGCCGGCGCACATTGGACCGGTGCCGGCGCGGAGTCGGAAGGGCGGTTTTCATGACCCGGAGCAATGGGGGGCGGGCAGACGTCCCGAGTAACCGGGCTGGCGGGACGGGGATTGGGGCCACAATCATCCGCTGCGTCATGGAACGTCGGGGCGATGTTGCCCGATTGAGCTTTTCGCCGCACGGCCTTTTTGCGCCGGTCATTGGCCCCGGAGCATGTCGGTGCATCCCGATTCCATCCCTGTCGCACCGGAGCGCAAGGTTCGTGCACGGGGCGACAGCCATCCGCGCGTGCGTCGAGGACGGCATTTTGCCGTTCGGACGAATGGCACCCGCGGGAAATTGCCGCCGGACCGAGGGTCGGTTCGCGGATTCCCGCTGGACAAGGAGGTGTGCGGCTGCAAATTACTCCACTGACCAAGCCCGCTTGAGGCAGGTTGGAAATAATTGCCGGCAGTTCGGCTGAGCTACGCAACTCGAGGCCACCATGGACACCCCGCCACCCACCATGAAAAGCAGCGCAGCGCTATTCCTTCAGGGAGCCGTGGTGCTCACCGGCCTCGCCGCGCTTACCTTCCTGCTTGGGGAACCCCACCTCGAAGGCCGGAACGCCCATGCCACCCTTTTCGAGATTTACTTCAAAGATCCGTTCCTGGCGTACGTATATGTGGGTTCCATTCCGTTTTTCGTGGCGCTCTATCGCGCCTTCGGGCTGTTCGGGCATGTCCAGCGAAACGGGGCGTTCACGCCGGCGACCGTGAAGGTGTTGCGAACCATTAAGCGTTGCGGACTGGCCCTCCTCGGGTTCGCGGCCGGGGGAGTGGCCATCATCCTAGTGTTCGGGGACAAGGAAGATCGGCCGCCGGGGTTGTTCATGGGCTTCCTGGCCGTCCTTGTTTCGAACAGCATCGCTGTCGGGGCGGCGATGTTCGAACGGAATTTGCAGAATGCCTTGCGGCGCGCCGAAGACAGTCGGACGAAAACCGTCGGCATGTCCGTTCGGTAACTCAAATCGTAGTCGTGTCCGGCCAGGTACGTTTCGGGTATTCCCGCCGAGCACCATGCGGCGTGCCGGGTTTTTCAATCGCGCGAGGGTAATTCGCCGAGTGTTCACGTGGCTCGGTTCGGCTCCGGCTTGATCCCCAGCCGCTGCTGCATCTCTTCGAGCGGCACGCCCTTGGTCTCGGGCACGAAGAACTTCACCCAGAGCAGTTGCAGCACCATCATGCCGCAGAAAAACGCGAAGATGGCCGCCGGGGGCAGGGCCTCGGCCATCTTGGGAAAGACCGTGGTCAGCAGCGCCGCAAAAAACCAGTGCGTGAAGCTGCCCAGGGCCTGGCCCTCGGCCCGCTGGCGGTTGGGAAAAATCTCGGAGATGAATACCCAGATGACCGCGCCCTGGCCCACGGCGTGCGCGGCGATGAAAGCGAAGATGAAGGGCGGCACCAGCCCGTACTGTTTGGTAAAGAACCCCGCCGCCACCATGCCCAGGGATACGATGTAGCCCAGCGAGCCAATGACCAGCAGCGTGCGCCGGCCCAGCCGGTCAATCAGCCACAGCCCCATGAAGGTGAACACCAGGTTGGTCAGGCCGATGCCCACCGATTGGAGCAGCGCCGCCTGCTGGCCCAGACCGGTCCACTCGAAGATGCGCGGGGCGAAGTACAGCACCGCGTTGATGCCCGAGAGCTGGTTGAAGCAGGCGATCAGAATCGCCAGCAGAATGGGCCGGCGCAGCCGCCGCGTCCAGAACCGCCCGGCCGGGCCATCGTTGGCCGCGCTGGCCAGGATGGCGTCGGCGTCGGCGCGCAGTTGCTCCTCGGAGGCGCCCGGCTCGATGAGACGGAGCACCGCGCGACCGCGCTCGGGGTCGCCCCGGCGCACCAGCAGCCAGCGCGGGCTTTCGGGCAGGCCGAAGCACAGCAGGGTGTACACCAGCGCGGGGAAGGCCTCGACCCCGAGCATCCAGCGCCAGGCGTGCTCGCCGCCGAGGCGGGCAATGACGGCGTTGGACAGGAACGCAATCAGGATGCCGAAGACGATGTTGAACTGAAACATCCCGGCCAGCCGCCCACGCCAGGCCGGCGGGGCGATTTCGGCGATGTACATCGGCGCGGCCACGGTCGAGATGCCCACCCCCAGCCCGCCGATGAACCGGGCCAGGCTGAACGAGTACACCCCGGTGGCCAGCGCCGACCACACCGCCGAGATGAAGTACAGCGCGCCGATCCACAGCAGGGTGGCGCGGCGGCCAAAGCGGTCGGCCGGCCAGCCCCCCAGCAACGAGCCCAGCACCGTACCGTAGAGCGCGGCTCCCATGGCCATCCCGTGCAGCCCGGCACTCAGGCCCCAGAGCTTTTGAATGGTCTGCTCGGCGCCGGAGATCACGACGGTGTCGAAGCCAAAGAGAAACCCGGCCAGGGCCGAGGTCAGCGACCAGAAGAAGATACGGGCTTTCATGAACGGGTAGCGTGCGGCGGGAGCCTAGGCGGAAACCGGAGCGCGGTTCAATGCCGCAGCGGCGCGGCAAACACGGGGGGCCTGTCCCGGCGGCCTTTCGCCTTCACTCGCGCCAGGGGCATCGTTGGCACGGCCGGCTTCCGGCTTCGGGGAATTCAAGCCCGGCCCGGAGAATTTGAAGGCCGTCCCCTTGCCGAGCGTCGAAGCAGGCAATGCACCGGCCCGCTGAGTGGAACTGTGGAGTTGTTATCTGCCCACGCCCCGGGCCCAGTTGGGCCGTGACAGCCTCGCCAGGGGCTGGTTGCATGGTCCCGACTTCCATGAATTCTGAGCGCGTAACCATGAAGAACCCATCGTCACCTCCATCGTCGAGTGTTTCTCCCCTGAACTCCCGTCTGAGCCGACGCCACTTTCTGCGCGGCGGCCTGTTCACCGCCACCACGTTCTTGGTCGTGCCCGGCTCGGTGCTGGGCCTGCGCGGCCAGACGCCGCCCAGCAGCCGGCTGAACATCGCGGGGGTGGGCGTGGGCGGCCAGGGCGGCTCCGACCTGGCCAGCATCAAGCGCGAATCGCCCGGCGAAAATTTTGTGGCGCTGGCCGACGTGGACTGGCGGCACGCGGCCGGCACCTTCAAGGCCTACCCACAGGCAAAGCAGTACAAGGACTTCCGGAAGATGCTTGATGAGGTGAAGGAGATTGACGCCGTGATCGTGGCCACACCAGATCACGTTCACGCCATCGCGTCACTGGCGGCCCTGGCCCGCGGCAAGCACGTGTATTGCGAAAAGCCGTTGACGCATTCGGTCTGGGAAGCCCGGCAGGTGGCGATCGCCGCGCGCGAGCGCAAGGTGGCCACTCAGATGGGCAATCAGGGCGCCGGCTCGGAGGAAACCCGCCGGCTTTGCGAGATTGTCTGGTCCGGCGCCGTCGGTCCGATTCGCGAGGCGCACATCTGGACCGACCGGCCTTCACAAGGCTTGTTCAACGAGTACTGGCCGCAAGGCGTGGCGCGACCCAAAGACACCCCGCCCGTGCCGGACACGTTGGATTGGGATTTGTGGCTGGGGCCCGCGCCCGAACGGCCGTACCACCCGGCTTACCACCCGTTCCGGTGGCGCGGCTGGTGGGATTTCGGGACCGGCGCGTTGGGCGACATCGGCTGCCACGCTTTTGACCCGGTGTTCCGGGCACTCAAGCTGGGCGCGCCGGTGAGCGTCCAGGCCAGTTCGACCCGCGTCAACGAGGAGACCTACCCGCTTGGCTCGATGGTCACGTACTACTTCCCGGCGCGGGGCCGGGAAACTCAGGCGAACAACCCGCACGTCCGGGGCTTGTCGGGTCCCGGCGCGGGTGAAATCGAGATGCCGCCGGTGAAATTGGTGTGGTATGATGGTGGCTTGCGACCGCCGCGGCCGGCCGAGTTGCCTGACGGCGAAATGATGGGTGACAACGGCCGCCTGCTTGTCGGCGAGCGCGGGTTCATCCTGGGCAACCGGATTTACCCCGACTCGCTCCGCAAGGAGGTGGAGGGCCATATCCCCCGCACCCTGCCGCGAGTGGACGGCCACTACAAGGACTGGGTGGATTCGTGCAAGACCGGCAAGCCTTCCGGATCGAACTTCGACTGGGCCGGGCCACTGGCTGAGACGGTGCTGCTGGGCAATGTGGCTTTGCGCGTCCAAGTGCGTGAGCTGCTGACGCGCCGCAAGCTTGAGTGGGATTCCGCGAACCTGAAGTTCACCAACCTGCCCGAGGCGAATGAATTCATCCGCCGCACCTACCGCCAGGGCTGGGCTCCAGCTTGATAACGAAAAAGTTCAGCGAAAAGTAAGCGGGGCGGTCAGGCCGACTGGCCCGACCGCCCCGAGGAGAAAAAGAACCGGGTCCCGACCCTGAGGAAGGGTCTTGGACCCGGGGAGTTTTCAGAGTACAACTGTAGGACTACGGGGATGTTCCGTCCTCAACCGGTACGTAGCCGAGGTCGGAAATTATGTTGGGCGTTCAAAGATCAAACTGCCTGTTTGCCCGAAAGCTGGTTCCGTAGGCCGCGCGAATAGAACATCACGCGGCCTGGGTTGTCAAGGGGGTGGACAATTTTTGTTTCGGGCCGGACACCAGCCCGCACTTGACGCTTGCCAGCCGGAAGGCTTTCGCGTCTAACCGCGCGGTGCCGGATTGGCTTGCCATTGTTCTGCTCGGAATCATCGAGGGTATCACCGAATTTCTGCCGGTTTCCTCCACCGGGCACCTGCTTCTAGCCCAGCAATGGCTGCCGCGACAGAGCGACCTGTTCAACATCTTCATCCAGAGCGGGGCGGTTGTGGCGGTCATCCCGCTATTCCCGGAACGCCTCAGGCAGGTGGGTCATTGTCTGCACGATGCGGCGGCGCGCGATTTCACCCTCAAGATCGCTCTGGCCTTTGCGCTGACCGGCGTGGGCGGGTTGATCTTGGACAAGCTGGGTTTCAAACTGCCGGAACAGGCCCTGCCCGTGGCCTTCGCACTGATCTTGGGCGGCGTGCTTTTCTTGGTTTTGGAACATTTTCTACTAGGCCGGCCGGGGCATGACAGCATCACTTGGACGGTGGCGGTGGCAGTGGGGCTGGGCCAGTTGGTGGCAGCGGTCTTTCCCGGCACCTCCCGGTCCGGCGCCACCATCCTGATCATGCTGGCGCTGGGCTTGAGCCGGCCGGCAGCCACGGAATTCTCATTCCTCGTCGGCATACCTACGATGCTCGCCGCCGGCGGATTGAAGATCGCCAAGGCCTTGTTCCAGCCAGCGGCTGACGGCATTCAGGAAGACTGGGCGATGCTGGCGCTGGGCACGCTGGTGTCTGCGGCCGTGTCGTTTGTGGCGGTAAAGTGGCTGCTGGGGTTTGTGCGGACCCATACTTTCAAGGGCTTTGGCTGGTACCGGATTACCCTGGGTGCGGTGATCCTTCTGATGTTTCTGGGTTGAAGCTGGAAATCGGACTTCGTAATGGTGGCGGGAACGCCCAGACGTTTCGGTTGACGCCCACTGAAGACACTCCCAATAACAAAGATCCTATTTGCAGGTAGTTACGTGTCGTTTGGGAACGGCAGCAGACGCCGGAGACACACTCCGCCCAGCCACGCAGACAGTCTGGCTACTGGCACGGGACTGGCTTAGTAAAAAAACGATGAACCTGCCCGTGTCGGGTTGAGGTTTGAAATCCAGGGTTGCATTGGGTAGGCTGAGAACACTCAGACAAAGTCGTGCGCATGAAAGTCCAAAAGTTTGCCTGCCGGCTCGGTTGCGGCGTCGCCTTCTTGGCGGCAGGTGCCTTCGCGGTCCGGGCGCAAATCACCATCAATGCCTCGGACATGTTCAACCAGCCGGGCCAGTACTACCGTGCCCACGCCAATGCACGGGATGCCGATGTCAGCGGTCGGCTGGGCACTCCCGGCGGTCCGCAGGCTTGGGATTTCCTGACCGGGCCCACCGACAAGGTTTTTCGCTTCGATTACCTCCCGGTGTCCGAGACGGGTTACGCCGCGGCGTTTCCAGACGCCCGATTCGCCGAGCGCAAGACGGACGAATCGGACGCCACCGAAGCCTTTCTATTCCTGGAGCAGCCCGCCGGCCGGGGCCGGCTAAATTACGGGTTTGTAGATCCGGCCTTCAGCGAGACCCACCCCGTTTCGCCGTTCATGCCGCCCATCCGGGACTTCCCGGAAATCATCAGCCTCGGCGACGCCTGGACGGTCAGCACCACCTTTGAGAGCGAAATCGCCATGGAAGGCATTCCCGATCCGGAAGATCCGGAGGGCGGCGGCCTCCTAATTATCCCGACGCTCATCACCTATTCAGCCTCGGCCCGGGTGGACGCGTTCGGCGTGGTGAACCAGCCCGGCATCGGCTTCGGCGAATGCCTGCGCGTGAACGAACTGGCCCAGTACGACATCGCTGTGGACCTGGGCCTGGGGGACGGGTACCAGACCATCGCAACGCAATTCATCCGCACGTACTACTGGCTCCGCAAGGGCCGCGGCATCGCCGTCCAGATCAGCTCGAAGCAATCCGACACGCCGCCGCCGGACGACTTCCCGGTGGCTGCGGCGTTTGTGCGGATGTTTGAGACCAACCACCCGGACGGTGTGGTCGAAACCCCGACCATCAAGGACCTGAAAATCACGCTCAGCAACCAGGGCGCGCTGCTCACCTGGACCAAGGCCAGTGGCGTGGCGACCTACCGGGTGGAGTACACCACCAACGCGGGCGCCCCGTGGCAGACGCTCGCGACGACCACGGCGAACTTCGCGATTGACGCCGCCGCGGGCAAGCCGGAGGTCCCGGCCCGGCTCTATCGGGTGGTCGGCCTGCCTTGAGCCGACGACCGCGTTATGACCTCCCTCCGTGCCAATCGTTTACCGATTTACCGACTTCAAGGGCGGGCTGGCGGGCTGGTGTGCACGCGCGGATTCACCTTGATCGAGCTGCTGGTGGTCATTGCCATCATCGCGATTCTGGCCGGGTTGCTCTTGCCCGCATTGTCCGGGGCAAAGCAATCGGCGCATACTGCTCGTTGCCTCAGTAATCTGCGCCAGCTTGGCCTGGCGCTGAACATGTACACCACCGATCACCAACGGTACCCGGTGTACAACCTCGACCCCTCGGCCCTCGATCGGAACGAATTCTGGCACGAGAAGTTCACCGCGTACGTCCAGGCGCGCTGGACCAACGATCTGTACCGCTGTCCGGCCTACCGCGGCCTCACGGTCGAAGGCAACGACGTGGCCGCGCCGCTGGGCAGCTACGGCTACAACGCCAACGGCACGCAATGGGAGTTCAGCGAGCTGGGCCTGGGCGGGCGTTACACCAAATGGCTCTGGGAATCCGAAAACCCGGACGGCGACGAAAGCGTGGTACCCATCCACGCCGCCGCCGTGGTCGCGCCCAGCGACATGATCGCGCTGGGCGACGCGCACCTGACGTGGGTTTCGCCGATCATCCTCAAGGCGCTGTACGGCATCGCCGGCCCGAACTCGTACAGCGGCATGGCGCTGGTGGACATCAACTCCCGCAACAACCTGCAGGCGCCCAGTTGGCCCGGCAGCAGCGGCATCATCAAGGCCACGCGCGACCGCCATCGCGGCCGGCACAACATCGTCTTCTGCGACGGCCACACCGAGACCATCCGCGAGCCGAAGCTGTTTGAGATCAGCGACGACGCCTTGCGCCGCTGGAACAACGACCACCAGCCGCACGCGGACCGGCTGACGTTCATTCTGCGCTGAACTCGGACCACAATTGCCGTGGAGCGCCCGCGCCCGGCAGGTGGCTATCCGTGCCCTCGCGGAAAACGTTTAGCGCCAAAACCGATGAGGACCACCCGGCTCACGGCTTCCCGGCGGGCGCGGTCCGGGTCTTGACCGATTCTCGCACCCTGTAGCCAGCCACTTTGCCGGTCGGCAGGCGGACCAGTTCCGCCTCCGCCACGCTCGCCGGCACTTCCATCCCCGTGTGCGTGAGGTGTACTTCCGTCATCATCCCGCCCGCGATGACCACCGGCGCGGTGATGAGTCCCAACCCGTCTGCCCGGGCCAGCACCAGGTATCGGCCCGGCGGCAGGCGAATTGTCATGGGCGCCTGGTCGGCGACACCCACGTGGTTCGGGATCGAGCGCAATTTCTCGCCGCTCTCCGTGTACACCCAGTACGGCGTGTGGACCTTGTAGGGAATCTGCCCGGACTGCTCATCCGTGGTGGCGGAATGCACGCGAAGAAAGCCTTCCCGACCGCGGCTGGGCCCCGCCAGGCGCGGGCCAATGGGCTCGAGCCTGACCTTGGTGGCTGGCGGCGGCGTGGAACACCCGGCCGGCAACAAGACGGCCAGAACCGCGATGCTCGCGAGACGTTTCAAAGCGCCGCAGCTTCGGTAAGGCCGTGCCAACTGGCAAGCCGTGAGGCGGCCGGCCGAGGTGCATAACCCGCCGCTCAACATGATACCAGCATCGCCGAGCGGGTGTCTTGGAACTCCGCCCCTACGAATGATCGGAGGGGTGGGCGCTGCGAGCCCCAAACACCTCCTTGCGGCCCGGACGCGTCCGCGCTTCATAGGCTGGCGCTGAGCACGCGACCCAGCAGTCGGATGCCCTCTTTGATTTCACGCTCGCCGGCGTTGCCGAAACTCAGGCGCATTTCGTGGTCCGGCTTGCGACGTGTGGGATCGTCGGCGTAGCACAATTGCCCGGGCACGTAGAGCACGCCCGCCGCCAGCGCCCGCCGGAAGATCCCGGACCTCGGACCGGCGCGCACGCTCCGGGGCAGCCGTGCCCAGGCGTACATGCCGCCGCGCGGTTCCCGCCAGGTGACCCCTTCGGGGAAGTGACGCCGCAACGCGCCGAGCATCCAGCCGGCCTTCGTGGCATAGCGCGCGCGCAGCGCCTTAACGTGGCGGTCATAAACGCCCGTGGCCAGCACGTGCGCGAGCAGGTGCTGGATCAGGCTCGAAGTGCCGAAGTCGTGATTGCCCTTCACACGCAACACCGCCGAGCGCACTGGCTCGGGCAGCAGGCCAAACCCGACCCGCACGCCCGTGGCGAACGGTTTACTGTACGTGCCCGTGTAGATCACCCGGCCCCGCGCTCCGGCCGCCGCAAGCGCTGACGCCGTGTCCGCGCCGGCAAAGCCCAGTTCGCGGTACGCTGCGTCCTCGAGCAGGTAGATCGGATGGCCGGCCGCGCGCTCGTAATGGCGCAGCAGGTCCAGTGCGGCGGCTTTCTTCGCAAAGCCGGTCGTGGTCGCGGTCGGGTTCTGGTGGTACGTGACGAGATAGACCAGCTTCAAACGCGGCAGCCGGCCTTCGCGCTTGAGCCCGGCGAGCACTTCCTCCAGGCGGGCCAGGTCCAGGCCGTCCGGCTCCAATCGCACTCCGCGAGCCTCCACGCCGCGGCTTTGCAGAATTCCCAGGAACACGAAGTACGTCGGATCCTCCACGATCACCACGTCTCCGGGATCGCAAAGCACCTCGGTGATCAGGTAGAGCAATTGCTGCGAGCCGTGCGCAATCACCAGCATGGCCGGCGCGTACGACTCTTCATGGACGCGTCCCTCGCCGGTCGCGCGATCCTGCGCGCGCACGCGAGCGCCGGTGAGTTCGCGCAAGGTGGGCAGACCCGGCGTGGATCCGTATTGCAACGCCGGCTCACCGGTCCGCCGGCCGGACAACAGATCGTCGAGCACCGCGCGGGCCTCGGTCACGGGCAGCGTGGCGTTGTCCGTAAAACCAGCGGCGAGCGAGATCAGCCGCGGCCGCGAGAGCGTCAGGTCCATCAACCACGAAATGGGCGGCGCGGCGGTGCGCCGGCCCAAGATGGATAGGGCGGTGGTTCTCAAGCCGGCGTGAGCCTACCGATTTTCGGACACCGGGCAATGCGCGGCTGCTCAGTGCTCCGGCGGCGGTGCTGGACGGGCCGGCAAGGTTTCCAACCACGCGGCCAGGGCGTGCACGAGCCGGCCCCGCCCGGCTTCGAGAAAGTCGTTGTGATCGCCGGCGAGTTCGGCCAGTTGCTTCGGCTCATTGGCCGCGGCGTAATTGCGCTGGGCGTGCGCGAAAGAGACCAACGTGTCCGCCCGGCTGTGCAGGATCAGCACGGGCACGCGGATCCGCGGCAGCTTGGCGTGAGTGTCGTAGCGCAGCCGCGCGATCCAGCGCACCGGTAGGAACGGGAACAGTTCCGCGCCGATGTCCGGGATACTGGTGAAGGTGCTCTGCAACACCAGGCCGGCCAGCGGCGCGCGTAACGCCAGCTCCGCCGCCACGGCCCCGCCCAGCGATTCGCCAAACGCGACCACGCTCGTCGCCGCGAACCCGCGCCCGACCAACCATCCGTGGGCAGCCTCCGCATCGAGATATGTGCCTTCCTCGCCGGGCCGGCCGGCACTCCGGCCGTATCCGCGATAGTCGAAAAGCAGCACGTTGACACCCGTCTCCAGCAGTGCGTCCGCGACCTCCACGCGGTGGCTGATGTTGCCGCCGTTGCCGTGACAATGCAGCACGGCCAGATGGCGACGCGGCGAATCGCTCGCAGCCGGGAAGAACCACCCGTGCAGCCGCACGCCGTCGCGCGTGGTGAGCCAGACCTCCTCGTACGACCGGCCGAGCACGTCTGCTCGCACCCAAAACGAGCGGGTGGGGTGGTAAACATTCGCGTGTTCGAACCAGCGCAGCATCAGCCACAGCACCAGCGGCAGCAGCGCCAGGGCGAGGAAAGACCTCCACCGCTTGCGCGCGCGCCGTGCCATGCCCACAAGCTGCCACGGCAACCGACCGCAAAGCCAGCGCCGAAGCGCCAAAGCGGTTTTGCGTCGCGCCTCCAGCACGGCAACTTCCTGGTGTGCGTCCTCGCCCGCCCAAACCCGATCGGCCGCCGATGAAGAACCGGCGGTCGCCGGCTGTGAAGGCCGCGGCCCCCGCCGGGGTCCGCGGCGAGTATTGGCGTTGGTGTCCGGTCTGCGGGCATGAGTTGCGGAACGATCACTGCAAGCTCGTCTGTCCGGCCTGCCATTATTTCCTGAGTTGTTCGGACTTTGACTAGCGACGCTCTTTCCCCGGGCGCGCAGGCCACCTTCGTGGTTGCGTTCGTTGGAACGTGGCGGCTGGCGGCAGCGCGCCGCTGCGACGGCGTCGGTTAGGCCGCGACGCCGCACAGCCTGCCACTGTGCATGTGACCGCCCTCTGGCGCTGGCCGCGTTCGTTAGAGTGCGACGTCATTTCCCGCACGGCACCTCGACATGCTTGAAGCCCGCGTTACCCCTGGTCGCCCAAGGGAGGCTGCGAGAAATCGCGGACCCATAACCGCTCTTGTCGGATTCCATCACCCGGCGGCTTTATACCGGGTGAGCGAACATGACGGACGCCACCCAACTGCTGCGCGCCTGGGCCGAGCACGGTTCCGAAGATACCTTCCGCGAACTGGTCCGCCGCTACCTCGACCTGGTCTGGTCCGTGGCCCGCCGCCAGACCGGCGGCGACACCCATGCCGCTGAGGACATTGTCCAACAGGTCTTCACCGACCTGGCCCGGCAGAGCCGCCGCGGCCGAGGACCCCTGGCCGGCGGGCCGTGCGCCCTGGGCGGCTGGTTGCACCGGCACACGTGCTATGTGGCCGCCAATTACCGCCGTGCCGAGCGGCGCCGTCAGGCTCGCGAACAAACCGCCGCCGCCATGAACTCCCTGGAACTCGCCGGCGAATCCGCCTGGCAGGCCCTCGCGCCCGTCCTCGACGAAACGCTGAACGAACTAGAGCCGGCCGACCGCGAGGCGCTACTGCTGCGTTTTTACGAGCGGCGCGACTTGCGCTCGCTCGGCGCCGCGCTGGGCGTGAGCGAAGACGCCGCCGAGAAGCGGGTGGCGCGGGCCTTGGAAAAGCTCCGCGGGTTGCTCGCCGCGCGCGGGGTCAGCCTGGGCGGGGCGGTGCTGGCCGGCCTGCTGGGCGACCGCGCCGTGGAAGCCGCACCGGCCGCCCTGGTCGGGCGGGTGAGCCGGGCGGCACTGGCCGCCAGCGGGGGGAGCGGACTGGCCTGGCTGGGGGCGCTGCTGGCCACCGGCAAGGGCAAACTCGCAGTGGGCCTGGCAGCGGCCGCACTCGTGACCGTCCCGTTGGCGTGGTACCTGAGCCGGGACAGTTCCGCTCTGGGCCGAAGCGCCGGCGACCGGGCGGAAACAGCCGCTGCCTTGGCTGGGAATGCCCGCGATTCCAGCCGGAACGTCTCCACGGGCAGCGCGTCCGGTTTGGCTTCGGCCAGCCTGTCCGCAGCGGCTGCGATGCCCGACCCCGAAGCCCTCGTGCTCACCCTGCTCGATGCCGAGACCGGTCAGCCGGTGCCGAACGTGGCAGTGGATTACCGGTGCTGGACGGGCACTGACTTGGACCGCCGGACGCTGCACGGCACCCGCGAAGGTGTCTGTGAGGTGTCATTCCCGCGCGGCACCGCCACGCACCTGCAATTGACCACGCGCTGCGAAGGGTTCGCCGACACACGCCTGGAATGGCGCCCGGACCGCGGCGAGCAGATTCCCTTCGAGTACACGCTGCGGCTGGAGCGCGCGGTGCCGATCGGCGGCATGGTCGTGGACCCGGATGGTCAACCGGTGGCGGGTGCGAAGGTGAGTTTTGGGCATGGGGAAATCCCCGACGCCCCCCGCCCGGAGAACCACTTGTTCGGTTGGCTTCAGGTCGAGACCGACTTCACGGGCCGCTGGAAAGTCAACCGGATCGCCGACGAGATGCTGCGCCGGATCGGCGGCAGTGCTGAGCATCCTGATTTCGTGCGTTCGGAGAGCCTTGAGGTCGCCCGCAATCCCGACGCCGAACAGCGCCTCCGCGCCAGTCAGTACGTCTTTCAGCTTCGCCGGGGCGTAACCGTGCGGGGCATCGTGGTGGACAGTCAGGAGCAACCGGTCGCCGAGGCCACGATACGAGTCGGAAGGTTGGGCGAGACGCACACCCGGGAAACGCGCACGCTGGCCGCTGGCTCGTTCGAGGTGAAGGGCTGCCAGCCCGGTCGAAAACCGGTCACAGCCAGTGCGGCGGGTTTTGCCGCGACATTCATCGAGGTCGAGATTTCCAACACCACCCCGCCGCTGCGGCTGGTGCTACGTGAGGGCAAGACACTGCGTTTTCGGGTCGTGGATCGAGCTGGCCGGCCCATTGCTGGAGCGTTCTTTTGCTACACTTCCTTGCCAACAATCGCTGAGTTCGGAGACAAAATCGAGCCCCGACCACAGGTCAATTTCAGCGGCTACACCGATGCCGATGGTCGCGTGGTATGGGAAAACGCACCCGACCAAGAGCTGGGGTTTGACTTGCACAAGCCGGGTTATCGCAGCCGGCTGGAAGTGCGGCTCCAGCCTTCGGAATTCGAGCAGGTCGTCGTCATGGAAAAAGCTGCACGTTTGACAATCACTGGCACGGTAAGCGATGCCAAAACCGGACAACTCCTTCCGCAGTTCAAGATCGTTTGTGGCAAACCACACGTGGTTGAGGGTGCCCAATCGCCTTTGTGGTATGAAACGGTCGCCTTTGGAGGCGGAACTTTCCGTCACAGCGTGGATGAAATGCGCGGAATAGACGATTCACCCGACCCCGGCCGCATTTTCAAATTCGAGGCCGAGGGATACTCGCCCTACGTGACGCGCGTCTTCCGTCCGGACGAAGGCGAAGTGGAGTTCGCCGTGAAACTCCAGCCATCCGAAACGGTCACCGTGACCGTGCTCCTGCCGGACGGCCAGCCGGCGGCCCGGTGCGATGTGGGCTTCGTTTCCCCGGGTGCCAACTTGACGCTCCTGCCGGGCGGCATCGAACGGGGCTACGGTGGAGGGGCGGTTCTAACCGCGGACGCCGCCGGGCAGTTCCGCCTGCCGCCAGACGACGCGGTGGCCGCGGTGGTGGCTGCTCATCCGGAAGGGTTCGTGCTGGCGTCCCGGGCAGTACTCGAAGCGGAACCCGTACTGCCCCTCCAGTCCTGGGCGCGGGTGGAAGGGCGTATCTGGCGCCGGGGCACACCGGCGGCTGGACGGGAGTTGACGATGTCGCAGCTGGACGCCGGAACTTCGACGGCGGTTTTCCTCAGCTTGGAGAGCTATCGGGTGGTCAGCAACGCCAAGGGTGAGTTCAAGTTCGACAAGGTACCCCCGGGCCGGCTGAGCTTGGTGGAACTCATACCCTTCGAGACCTCGGATCCGCAGCCCGGCAAGGGTTGGTCTCACCGGCCGTTGGAGACGCTGCAAGCCCAGCCCGGCCAGACAGTTTTTGTGGAGGTGGGCAAAGATGGCCGCGCCGTGCGGCTGCGGCTGCGGGGACCGCAGAGCGCCGCGCCTGACGGCGGCGAGCCGTTCGCTTTTGCGACCATCATCACTCCCACACCCCTCCCGCCCTCAGAGGTCCGCAACGACGCGCTAGCCCTGGCTGCCTGGCAACGAATTCCGGAAATCGGGGCCGCTTTGATGGCGGCGCGGCACTGGCCGCTCAAGCGTGCTGCGGACGGCGTCTGGGAGGCCGAAGAGGTTGCCCCCGGCCAGTACGTCGTTCACGCCGGATACCTGGCGGCTGCCGGCGCGGTGTATCCCACGCTGTTCGAAGCTCCCGTCGTGGTCCCCGCCGGGGGCGAAGGCGAGACGTTGGATCTGGGCGAGGTGACGCTGCAGCCGGTGGATTGAGCCGCGTCTCGCGGCGGTGCTCGTCCGAACGCGGCTGCTATCTGCCGCCCTGACTCCGCAATAAACCGACGCCCATCACCGACGCTGCAAGCGTTAACGCCCTCGCGGCAGGCGGCCAAGTCTTTGACAGGTTCGCGCCGATACCTAGACTCGAACCATGCGGACTGTCAAAGTGCCCCTGGGCACGCGCAGCTACTCGATCGTCATTGGACGGCGCGTGGTGGACCGGTTGGGACGCGCGTGCATGAAGCTCGGTTTCGCACCGCGTTGCGCGGTCGTCACGGACAGTCAGGTGGGTCCCCGCCATGCCCCCCGCGCGCTGACAAGTCTGCGCAAGTCCGGCTTCGAGCCGGCACTGTTGACGATTCCCTCTGGCGAAACCTCGAAATGCCTCGCGCAGGTCGAGTCGCTGTACCACGAGCTGGCCCGGTTCCGGCTGGAGCGGCGTTCGTTCATTGTGGCGTTGGGCGGCGGCGTGGTGGGCGACGTGGCCGGGTTTGTGGCCGGCACGTACCTGCGCGGCATTCCCTTCGTCCAGGTGCCCACCACCCTGCTGGCCCAGGTGGACAGTTCGGTGGGGGGCAAGACCGGGGTGAACCTGCCCGCCGGCAAAAACCTGGTGGGCGTCTTCCATCAACCCCGGCTGGTACTGTGCGATCTGGCCACGCTGGACACCCTGCCCGAGCGTGAGTTCCGCGCCGGCGTGGCCGAGGTAATCAAATACGGCATCATCCGCGACGCGGCGTTTTTTGCGCAGTTGGAGACGGACCTCGACCGCCTGTTGGCCCGCGAGGAGGCCACGCTCGGGGCGGTGGTCGCGCGGTCCTGCGAAATCAAGGCGGAGGTCGTGGCGCAGGACGAGACCGAGTCGGGCCTGCGGGCTATTCTCAACTTCGGCCACACGATCGGCCACGCCCTGGAAGCCATCAGCGGGTATGACCGATACCTGCATGGCGAGGCCATCGCCATCGGCCAGGTGGCGGCGGCGCGGCTTTCGGTGCGCCTGGCGGGGCTGGCGGAGGCGGACTGCGAGCGCATCCGGGCGTTGTTCGCGCGGGCCGGCCTGCCCACGGACGCGCGTTTGACGGGGGCGGAAAAAAAGAGCCTGCTCAAGGCCATGCAACTCGACAAAAAGGTCAGCGGCGGACGGGTGAAGTTCGTGCTGGCCGAGACCATCGGCCGCGTGCGCTGGGGCGTGGCCGTGCCCGAAAAGGCGATTCAGGAAGCGCTGGCCGACTGAACCTCCCCTCCTCCCCATGGCCGTCAGCGAAACGATCGTCCGCGAGTACTTCGAGCTGCACGGCTTCCTGGTGCGGCAATGCCGGAAATACGTGGCCCCGAACGCGCGCGACGAGGAGATAGACTTCCTGGTGCTCAACCCGCAGCCCGCAACTGGCGCCGGCGCCGCCCCGCTGCCGTTCGTGCTGGGGCCGGACGACCTGCCGCGGATCACTAGCGCCGTGGTGGTGGTGCGCGGCTGGCATACCGAGACATTCAGCCCCGCGCGGCTGGCCGGCGCGCCAGAGCTCTTCCGCTTCGTCGAGCCCGCCACCTTTCAGCAGGCGGTGCGCGCGTTTGGCGGTGGCCGCACGCCGGCGAAAATCCTGGTCGTGCCCGCGCTGCCCCAAACCGAAGACCTGCGCCAGCAAAGCATCGCCCTGTTGAGCGCGAAAGGCGTGGACGCGGTCATTCCGTTCCGCACGCTGCTGGCCGGGTTGATCGAACACGTCGAGCCGAACCGCAATTATCAGAAATCCGACCTGCTCCAGACGCTGCGGGTTTTGAAGAACTACGACTTTTTACACGGGCCGCAGCTCGATCTGTTCAAGCCGCGGCGGCGCCGCGGACGGACGCCACCCACGGCGGACTCGACGAAATGACCGCCCGAGCCCAGCCCCCAGCGTGCCTCCGCGGACCGCGTCCGCCGCACCGGCGCATCCCCTGGTGGTGGCTGTGCGTGTGGTTGGCCGCACTGGCCCGGCCGGCCGAGCCGGACCCGCCGGCCTGGCCCAACGGCTTGCCCTCGACGCCGGACTTTTTCCCCATCGCCGTCTGGCTCCAGCCCCCGGCCCGGGCGAAGGCGTACCGCGAGGCTGGCATCAACCTGTACGTCGGCCTCTGGCGCGGGCCCACCGAAGTGCAGTTGGCCGCGCTGCGCGAAGCCGGCATGAAGGTGATTTGCGAGCAAAACGACGTCGGCCTGGCCCACCGCGACGACCCGACCATCGTGGGTTGGATGCACGGCGACGAACCGGACAACGCCCAGCCGCTGGGCGAGGGCCGTGGTTACGGCCCGCCCATTGCCCCGGCCCGCATTGTGGCCGACTACGAGCGGATGCGCCAACGCGACCCCACCCGGCCCGTGCTCCTGAACCTCGGCCAGGGCGTGGCCTGGGACGACTGGCACGGGCGCGGCTTGCGCAGCCGTCACCCCGAGGATTACCCCGAGTACGTGAAGGGCGCGGACATCGTCTCCTTCGACATCTACCCGGTCACCCACGACCGGCCGGCGGTCAGCAGCAACCTCTGGTTCGTCGCACGCGGGGTCGAGCGCCTGGTGCAATGGACAGGTGGGCGCAAGCCGGTTTGGGGTTGCATTGAATGCACGCGCATCTCGCATCCGACCGCGAAGCCCACACCGCACCAGGTCCGGGCGGAGGTCTGGATAGCACTCATCCACGGCGCGCGCGGGCTGATCTACTTCGTCCACGAGTGGAAGCCGCGGTTTAACGAGTCGGCCCTGCTGTACGATCCCGAAATGCTCGCCGCCGTCACGGGGATCAACCGCCAGATTCACGAACTGGCCCCGGCCCTGAACTCGCCCACCCAGCCCGACGCCGTGCACGTGCGCGTGGACGACGAAACCTCCCCCGTGGCCGCGCTGGCCAAACGCCACGCCGGCGCGCTGTACGTCTTCGCCGTGGCCATGCGCGACCGGCCGGTGAATGCGCGATTTGAAATTGCCCCGGACGCCGCCGCGCGCGTTGAAGTGTTGGGCGAAGACCGCTTCCTCGAAGTCCGCGCCGGCGCTTTTACTGACCGTTTCGGCGGGTACGACGTTCACTTGTATCGGTTAAACCTGAACTCCGGTCCGGCCCGCAAACCCCGCGATCAACCTTGACGCGTGTGACCGGGGCGGCTTGACCTTGCCATTCGTCCCTGATGGGAATTGATCCCCCGCGCTGCGAAGATCTGCCAAACGGCCGGCACACCCGCCAGCCGCTGCGACTACCGTTCGCTTTGCTCCGTTATGTCGGGTGGCGACCGCCCGGTGACGGGCCGCGTTTTTTTTACCCCGAAAAACTGGATTGCCTTGGGTGGCACGGGCTACCAGCCCGTCGCGCCCGGCTACCAGCAGGGCGCAAACGCCCACCGGGCTTGCGGTGGAACGATGCACAAGAAAGTGCCTTTGGCATTTGAGCGACTGCGCGGCAAGTTGCCGCGCGGAACGGGCAAGTTGCCCGTTCCACCCGGTTCTTGTCCGCGGCCAACTCAGTAATTCGGGTTTACCGCTCCAACACAGCCGGTTCGGCCACCGGTCGAGTGGTGGTAGTGGGACCGCCCGGCGATGCGCTCGACTCGCCTGCGTGGCGGCTGGCCGCGCGCGAGCCGCTGTGCAGTAAAAGCGGGTGGCTCTTTCGTGGAGGCGCTTGCCCTGGTCGTAGCGCTTGAGGCGGCGCTCCTGCACCCACACCGGACTGGTTTTCAAGACCAAATCCCGCCGGGGCTGCCACCCCCTGCAAGCTACATCATTGAGGGAAACGCTCGAGGAATTTGCGTCAGTGCACCAACCGGGTGGCCATGGCGTAAATGATCAACACCAACAGCACCAAACCGGTTCCGAAAAACAGGTAGCCGAGCGTGCGGGCGATGCCTTTGCTGCGCTCCCATTCGTCGCGCACCCGGTGTTCATCCAGCCGGCCCTCGGCCACCAAGCGGTCATACCAGCGGCGCCGTTCGTGGAGCATCTCGGTCTTCGAAATGCGGCCGGAGAAGATCACGGTGTCCATCGGGAACTTCTCCAGCCGGAAGTGCGTGTTGAAGAAATGGATGGTGAAAATGAAGCCGGCGGCGAGCAGCGCCTCGTCCGAATGCACGATCAGGGCCACGTTGATGATCCAGCCCGGCAAGAAACTCGTGAAGAAGGTGGGGAACCACATGACGAGCCCGGACAGGCCGATGGCGAACACACCCCAGAACACGGCGAAGTAGTCGAATTTTTCCCAGTATGTCCAGCGGTCGAACTGCGGTTTCTTGCCCTTGCCGAAGAACCACTTCTGATGGGCCACGAAGTCCCGCCAGTCTTGCAGCGTGGGCACCATCGAGTCCGGTCCGAACAGCGCCTGTACCAGCCGGCGGGGTTGCCAGCGGCCGGTCTGCGGCTCGCGCAGTTTGCCCCGGTTCTTCCAGGCCAGGCGGAGCAGTTGGAGCAGGTGCAGGCCGAAGTACAGGAAGGTGACCACCGCGGCGAAACGGTGCAGCCAGCGGGCGGTCTGCGCGCCGCCGATGACCTGAAAAAGCGCCTTGGCCCAGTCCGTGTAATAGAATTTGAGGGGCATGCCCGTGATCACCAACAGCAGGAAGCTGGTGACGACCAGCAGGTGCAGGAAGCGCTCGAAGGGCGAGAAGCGCGTGAACCACTCGTCACCCCGCTGGGTCTGGATCTTCGCCTCCCGAAACGTCTTCGAGTCGTGCATGTACAGGTAGATCGAGCGGAACAGCCAGAGTCCGGTGTGGCCGCCGAAGAAGGTGAACACGCCGATGAGCAGGCCGGTCATGAAGACAAACACGCCGTGCAGTTGCGGGTAGTTCTTGCGGTCGAGCGGATCGGCGTGGGGCAGATAGGCGGCGAAGCCGGCGTTGGCCTGGGGATGGCAGTTGGCGCAGGTCCGGACGATGTTCGTGGGTGAGAGGCGCGACGCGGGATCGCTGGGCGGCAGCACGTCATGGTGGCCGTGGCAGTCGTAGCACGCGGCAACCTCGACCTTTGCGGCGGTCTGCCCCAGTTCCATGGCCTTACCGTGATAGGTTTCATGGTAACGGGTGAGGCGGTCCTGATGGCACTTGCCGCAACGCTGGTCGCTGACCTTCTTGAAATGGCCGTTGAGCGGCGGCTCGATCTCATGGGCGGTGTGACAGGCGGTGCAGGTGGGACCTTCCTTATGACCCTCGGCGAGCAGGCGGCCATGAACACTGTTGGCGTAAATCTCCTCGACCTTCACGTGGCATTTGCCGCAGGTCTTGGTGATCCGGGCATGGCTGATCGGGGAACCTTCGTCGTAACTGCGCTTGATGTCGTGGATGCCGTGGCAGTCGTTGCAGGAGGGCGCCACGATGAGGCCCATCTTGAGCAGGGCACGGCCGTGGATGCTGTCCAGGTATTGCGCGCCCACGTTGGGGAACCGGAAATGATATTCCTCGGTCATCCCGGGGTTGCTGTGGCAGTCGGCGCAGGTCTTGGGGAGGTTGAGCTTGAACACCGGCGAATCGGGGTGCTTCACCGGGGTCATGTAATGCGCCCCGTGGCAACTGGCGCAGGTCGCGGCCTTGGCAGCGCCGCGCTGGTGGCTGGTACCGTGAATGCTGGCCGCATACTCGGCGGTCTCCTGCTCGTGGCAGTCACCGCATTGCGCCGGCGGCAGGCCGGGGTCGTGCTCGGGTTTCACACCCACGTGGCAGTCCGTGCAGTTGAGCGCGCCGTGGACCGACCGGGTGAAGAGATTGGTGTCCACCGCCGCCATCGGGACTTCTTTGTCTGCGCGGGTTTTGGTCAGCGTGGGGTCGGTGTGGCAGTCCAGGCAGTCCGCGTTGGTGTACACCGGCGTGGCCGCGTCCTCGGCCACGGCGGCCGCTTCTGCGGCGAGCGCTCGCGTGAGGCCGCTCCACCCCAGCGCACCGAGAGCGACCGCCAGCAGACAAAAAGACCGGAGAAAGGTGGGGAAACGTCTCATGGGGAGGCGGTGCGGCTCGCTACGGCCCGCCGGTGTGGCAGTCGTGGCAGGCGAAGGCGGGGTCCCAGTCCTCGACCGGATGCTTGAACTCCTGGCCGCCCGGCGTGAGCTGGGTCAGTTGCTCGCCGGCGCCCTGGGCCAGAATCTCGTGGCAAGTGTGGCAATCCTTGAAGCCGATGTTGCGTTTGCCGTCGCTGGACGGGTGGTTGTCATCGTGGCAGCGCACGCACCCCGGCCAGTCTTTGTGGCCGATGTGCTCCGGGTAATCGCGCCACGCGGCCTTCATCTCGGGGAAGAAATTGTTGCGGTAGATGTCCTGGAGCGAGGCGATGGCGGGGTTGACCCGCGGGCTGTCCGGGTAACGCTCCCGCATGCCCGCGGCGATGGCAGCCAGCGCGGTGGTCAGGTTGGTGTAGGGTTGCGTGATGAGGTAGGTGGCGTTGCTGCGCACCGAGGGCAGGCTGCGGTCAATCTGGCCGAGGGCGATCGCCAGGTCCACGGCCTCGTTAGGTTTCTTGTAGATGTGGGCGGGACGGTTGTGGCAGTCCATGCAGTCCATCACCCGGATTTCAGCCGGGTTGACCGTGTTGGTGAAGTCCGGCGCGCGGTATTCGACCGCGGTGCCGTCGGGGTTGGTCAGGCGCACCCAGGGAATCTTCAGCCGCTTTTCGTCGGTGGCCAGGTACTCGACCTTGTGGTCCCGGCTCACGTGCCAGTGAATGCCCTCGGCCCGGCCCATGCGCGGGTTGGCGCCGCCTACCTTGAGCAACAGGCGCACGGAGTACTCGGTGTTGGTCGCGTCGCTCAAAAAGTGGGTGTAGCTGCGGACCATGTCACCGGAGAATTTCTCGGGCCAGTGGCATTGCTCGCAGGTGTCCCGGGCGGGGCGAAGGTTGCTGATGGGCGTGGGAATGGGCCGGGGGAACTTGTCGAAGGCGGTGGCATAGACCTGGTACAGCCCGGAGAGCTTGGCCTTTACGTACCACTCCGCGCCGGGTCCGATGTGGCATTGCACGCAGGCCACACGGGCATGGGGCGAATGCTGGTAGGTGACCATCTCCGGCTCCATCACCGTGTGGCACGCCTGCCCGCAGAAAACCGTGGACTCGGTAAAGTGGTAGCTGTGATAGCTACCCACTGCCGTGACCACCAAAAACAACGCGCTGCCGGTGACGAAGTACCCCAGGATGCGCCGGTCCCGCGGCCGGGACAGGTCAATCACCAGGGGAATGGCTTCACCCCGTACCTTCACCTCGCGCCGGCGCAACAGCACGCCGAGCACGATCAACCCCAGCCCTAGAAAGGTGAACACCGGCGCCACCAGGTAGGTCAGCACGCCGACGTACGGGTTGGACCCCTTGCCGAAGGCGTCCACCAAGAACAGCAAACCCGCGGCGAAGATGCTGGCGGCCACGGTGACCCCCCCCGTGAGGCTGATCCAGTTCCAGAGGCGCGGAAACCGCAATTGCATTCCGCCTGGCGTGCCCTTGTTCATAACTGACCGCTGCGTTGCGAGTGTTCCGGTACGCGCGCGCGTTGACGAGCCGGCCACGGCCCCGCGCGGCAGTGTGCATGGACCGCAGTCTGGCGGTGTCGCAGCCACTGGCTTGCCGTGGCTTGCCCAAGGCTTGTCTTTTATTGGCCTGGCTACGGGCCGTTAAAGGCCGGTTCGCAAAGAAAAAAAGCCGCCGGCGGACAATGCCGCGGCGGCTGGTATACCGGGAGGATCATGGAGCCGTCGGGCGGTTGGGCCGCGCGGCTCCGAGAGACGCCTTACTTCTTGGCAAACTTGCGCACGTACTCGACCAGTTCCTTGATCTCCTGATCAGAGAGGTCTTCCTTGTAAGCCTTCATGAGGGTCTTGTCGCCCTCCTTCTTGCCTTCCTTGGTGATCTTGAAGGCCTCTTCGTCGGTGAATTTCTTCTGGTGTTCGGCGTTGGTGTAATCCAGCACCTTGAGCTTCTTGCCCATGGTGGTCTGGCCCTTGCCATCCGCGCCGTGGCACTTCTGGCAGTGTTTTTCCCAGTTGGCTTTTACGTCCGCGGCGGCAAGGGAGACCCCGGCCAGGAACGCGCAAGTGAGGAATGTGGTCAGGTAATTCTTCATAGTTTTTTCAGCTACGCGAGTTCGCGGGGTTTGACTCTGTCTGTCAAACGAAAATTCAAACCAACAACTGAAATTGGCCGTGGCGCAGCGCGTCCAGCCAGCCTGACTTCGGTTATCGGGTTGGACCGAGGGAACGGAAGACGCGCTTTGAATGAGTGCATCCTGACTTTCCTCCCCTGCCCCAAACCAGAGCGTGACGACCCTCCGGCACTGTTTTCCGGGCTCGCCCATACAGCCATTGAGTGTCGCCGGCGGTTCCCGCACACTCGGCCCGATGCCGCCCGCACCCCGCGTCACAACCAGCCTGGCTGAGTCATTACGGCCCGGTTTCGCCGCGCTGGCCGGCCTGTTTCTCGGTCTGGCGCTGCTGAAATTCGGCAACCCGGCCGTGCTGGACCCGCTGGTCACCGCGCCAAAGGGCTACTGGGAATTCATGCTCCAACCCTGGCCGCTGGCTTGGGGCTACGGCCTGCTGGCGGTGCTGGCGGTGCTGGGAATCGTCGCGGCCGAATGGCGCCTGCCGTGTCCGCGCTGGCTGGTGGGGCTGCCGCTGGCCTGGCTACTCTGGCAGGGCCTGGCGGCGCTGGACACCACGGACGCGCGGCTGACGCGACTGACCCTGCCGTATTTGCTCACCGTGGTCGCCGGCTTTTACCTGGGCCTGCTGGCGCTGGCGCCCACCGTCCGGATGCGCGTGTTCTGGCTGGCGCTGGCGGGGTGCTTTGCCGCGGTGCTGTTGCTGGGTTTTCAGCAACGTTTCGGCGGCCTCGAAGCGGTGCGGCAGCATGTGCAGGCGCAACCGGGCTGGGAAAAGCTGCCGGCCGATTACCTGCGCCGGCTGGCGGCCGACCGCATTTTCGCCACCTTGGTTTATCCCAACGCGCTCGCCGGGGCGATCCTGCTGCTGCTGCCGCCGCTCGCGGTGGCACTCTGGCAACTGGCCACCGGCGCGGGCCGGGTCGCGCGGCTGCTCCTGCCCGCCTCGTTGGTCTGCGCGGGGCTGGCGTGCCTGTACTGGTCGAAGTCCAAGGCCGGCTGGCTGCTGGCGCTGGGACTGGCGCTGGTGGTCGGCTTGCGCCTGCCGATGCCGCGCCGGCTCAAGGTGGGTTTGGTGACGCTGGCGCTGGCGGTCGGGGTGGTTGGGTTTGCCGTCCGGTTTGCCGGCTACTTCCAGGCCGGTGCCGCCAGTGTGGGCGCGCGGTTGGAGTACTGGCGCGCGGCGTGGACCACCGCTTGCAGGCATCCCCTGCTGGGCAGCGGGCCGGGCACCTTCGCAACCAGCTTCCGCGCGTTGAAGCCGCCGGAAGCTGAAATGGCGCTGCTGGCGCACAATGATTATTTGCAGCAGGCCAGCGACTCGGGCTGGCCGGGCGCGCTGGCCCACCTGGTTTTCTGGGTGGGGTCGCTCACGGTGCTGGGTCGCCGCGTGCGCGATGATCCGCTGCATTTCGCGGTGTGGCTGGGGTTGCTGGGCTGGGCGCTGCACAGCCTCGTGGAGTTTGCGTTGTACGTGCCGGCGGTGGCCTGGGCGGCGTACTGGTTGCTCGGCTGGCTGTGGGGGCGTGCCGGTTCGCCGGCGGCTTCACGGCATTGAACTTCCCAGTTCAAGGCGGCGGGCGTAGCATCTGCGTATGTTCACCCGCACCGTCCAGACGTCGCAGGCCGGCGAAGGCGCTGGCGCGTCACTCCCAAAGCGGAGCGGGGCAGTTGAATCGCGGAGCGCATCTGCCTCGGGGGCCGGGGCCGGCGCCTCGCCCGTCAGGTGCAACGCGGCGGGTCTGGAGCACCGTTCGGGGCGGTTGGAACGCGGAGCCTCGAGCGGCGAGGACCCCGCTCTGGGCACGCGAGGGAATGCGCGTTTCCCGTGCCACCCGGGTCTCCGAGCCGGGTTTTCCCAGCCGCCGGGGCGAAGAGGGAAGCCGGAGCCATGAGCGTGACCGAAATCCCCTCCGGCCAACACGCCGGTCAGGTGGTGAGTGTGACCGGTCTGGGGCCGGTGCGGCTCTTGCGGGCCCTCGCCACCAGCCCGGAGACCGCGTTGTACCAGACCGACCAGGCCGGCGTGGTGGTGAAGGTCTTCGACCTGAGTTGCGGCAAGCCGGACGAGGTCGGCTACGGGCCGTACATGAACTTCCGGGCGGAACTGGCGACGTTCGAGGAACTCCAGGCCGCCGAGCCATTGCGGCTGTACGTGCCCACGTATTACGGCGCCAGCCTCGACTACGACCGCAAGTTCGCCTTCATCGCCATGGAGTTCCTGCACGGCCGGAACCTGCGCGCCTGGGGAGAGGACCTGGCGGCCGGCGGCTACGACGCCGCGGCGCTGGATGAACTTCGGCGCGCCATGCAGGAGGTGCTGGCCATCGTGGACCTGTTCCACCGGCACGGGCTGGTGTTGATGGACTTCAAGCCGGACAATGTGATCCGGCTAGAGGATGGCACGGTGCGGCTGGTGGACCTGGGGGCGTTCTTCACGCCGCGGCACCGGCGCGAGCCGGGGGAGTTCCTGTACGCCGCCACGCCGGACCACGCGGAGGTGGTGATTGACGTCTCCAACCTGCAAGCGGGCGTGCCGCCGGGCGCGGCCTCGGACATTTTCTCGGCCGGAGTCGCGTTGTTTGAGATGGCCACCGGCGCCTCGCGCCTGGTCATTGACCCGGCCACAGCGGAGGAAATGCTGGCCACGCCGGCGATGTACCGCTTCCGTGATTCGCAGATCATGGATGTCTGGAAGGCGTTTCCGCACCTCAAGGAAGCCCTGCCGCTGGTGCAGACCCAGCTTCGCGAACGTCACCTGTTGTTCTCCGAACTCTGGCACTTGCTCAAGGCGTACGTCGGCGCGCGGGTGCCAGACTGGGAGGGCCTGGATCCCGACCAGCAAGGACAGATCCTCCTCGCCACCGGCACCACCTTCATCCAGGAACAACTCCCCACCGCGCTCAACTGGTTGGCGGGTCCCATCGCCCAAGCCACGGTGTTGCGCAGTCTGCGGGTGAAAAGCATGGGCGAACTGGCCCAATTGCTGGGCAACCCCGCGCCGGCGCACGTGCTGGCCGATGTGGCCGCGCACAACTGCCTGCTGCAGCACCTTGAACGGCTGGGATTGCCGACGGATTTCGCCGGCCGTCTCAACGTATGGGACGTCCGGCTGGATCGCGGGTCCGGCCACTGGGCCATCGCCGGACCGGCGGCTTGCTGGGAGCTGGCTGAGAACGCCGCCTTCGTGTACCTGCGCCAGGTGTACACCGACGACCAGGGCCACACCTACTGGCACGCGGTGGATGAGTTCGAGGCCGACGAAACCGCCGCCGGCCGGGCAAACCTCACCCAACTCCGCCACGACCATCACGCGTGGCTCGGGGTGGCGCCCGCCTCCCAGCGCTCATTCTGATCCCAGCGGGAGCCAAGCGAAACGCGCGGCGGAGCCCCCACCCGCCTCGACAGCGCGGGCAGGCGACCACCGCCACCTCGACGAACCAGTCCAGCCAGGACGAACCGTTTGACTCGCGCCACAGCCACCGACCAGCGGGCGCTCCAATCAGCCCATGCGCGGGGCGCAGATTCCTTCCGTTGAAAGTAAAACAGCACCGCGGCAAAGCGTTTGTAGTCGCGATGCCGCGGCCATCCCACCGACTGGCGCCTTATTTCTTGCGGGTGTACTCGATGGTCATCATCGGCATGGGCTTACCGTCATCGCCGATCACGAACATCGTGAACTTCATGTGGTCGTTGTCCGGGAAGTGCGTCTCGCTCTTGAACTTCATCGGCTTGCCGTCCGGTCCCCGGCCTTCGCCGGTCAGGGTAAGCGTCTTGGTCGCGGCGTCCATCGTGCCCTCGAAGAACAACGGTATCGTGTTCATGGAATCCACCCACACGCTCACGTACTTCTTCTTGACCGGGTCGTACCCGTCGAGGCCACGGCCCTGGAACTTCTGCCCGGCGAACTCGGCCCGGAAATCGCTTACGGCCCAGAGTCCGCCGCATTCCAACTTCACAGACATGGTGCCTTTGGATTCCTCACCCCCCTCGCCTTTGAAGCTGGCAACCCACTCGCCCTCCAGGCGTTTAAGGTGCTCATGCTCCGGCCCGGGAGCGGGCGGACCCTGGGCCAGTACCCCGAGGCCGGCAATGACCGGCGCGGCGAGGAGGTAACAGGCGAACTTGAAGAACGGCTTGGTGATGTGCATAGGTTTCAATCCGGCTTTGGAGTTTGGCTGTCGGAATTCGTGTGAAGGTGCCACTGACGCGCGCCTCCGCAAGTGCGGGCGCCGCCTGCGGGGGCTGCGGTCGGCCTCGCCCACGGCCGGTTTCGGGTGGGCGGTTGCGGGGCGCCCGCCCGCCCGCTAGGCTGGCCGCCATGATGCGCATCCGATTGCTGGCGCTGGTCGGTCTCGTCGGGGGGTCGTTGTCCGCCTCGGACGACCTGAACTGGCCGCAATTCCGCGGCCCACGCGGCGACGGTCACACCATCTCCAGCGGCCTGCCGCTGCAATGGAGCGAGACCCGGAACGTGAAATGGCAGACGCCCATCCCCGGCAAGGCCTGGGCCTCGCCGGTCATCTGGGGCCACCAGGTCTGGCTCGCCAACGCCACCGAGGACGGCACAGAGTTGTCCGCCGTTTGCGTGGACCGCGAGACCGGTCAGGTGGTGCGCGACGTCAAGTTGTTTGCGGTTGAAAAGCCGCAGTTTTGCCACAAGTTCAACAGCTACGCCTCGCCCACGCCGGTGCTCGAGGAAGGCCGGCTGTACGTGACGTTCGGCTCGCCGGGCACGGCCGGCGTGGACACCCGCACCGGCGCGAAGCTCTGGGAACGTCGCGACTTCATCTGCAACCATTATCGCGGCGCGGGTTCGTCGCCCATCCTGTACGGCGACCTGCTCATTCTCCACTTCGACGGCAGCGATCGGCAGTACGTGGTGGCGCTCGACAAGCGCACCGGCAAAACGGTCTGGGAGACGCCCCGCTCGATTGACTTCCAGGACCTCGACGACAAGGGCCAGCCGATGATCGAGGGTGATCTGCGCAAGGCCTTCGCCACGCCGCACGTAACGGTGCTGGACGGCGTGCCCACGCTGCTCAGCCAGGGTGCCAAGGCGCTTTATGCCTACGACCCCCTGACCGGCGAAGAATGGTGGCGGGTCGAGGAGCGGAACAACCATTCCGCCAGCACGCGACCGGTACTCGGGCACGGACTGATCTTTGCGCCGAGTGGTTTTGCCGGGGGCCAGCTCCTGGCCGTGCGTCCCGGCAAAAAGGGCGAGGTCATTGACGCCAACGCGCTGGCAAAGCCCGGCACGCAGCTTCGGGTGGCCTGGATGACCAAACGCGGCGTGCCCAAGAAACCGTCGCTCGCGCTGGTGGGCGACCTGCTTTTCGGCATCGAGGATGGCGGCGTGGCCACGTGCTGGGAGGCGAAGACCGGCAACGTGGTTTGGAACGAACGCATCGGCGGCAACTACTCGGCGTCGCTGCTGGCGGCGGAAAGCCGGATCTACTTCTTCAGCGAGGAGGGCAAGACCACCGTGGTGGCGGCGGACACGCGCGAGTTCAAGAAACTCGCCGAAAATCAGCTTGGCGACGGCTTCATGGCCTCCCCGGCGGTGTCCGGCAAGGCGCTGTTTCTGCGCAGCCGCTCGAAGCTCTACCGCGTCGAGGAAGCACAACCGTAAATCCGACCGGGAAGGCAGTCGAGGTTGCCCGCCTAGACGCTGAACTGCGTGAAGGGTACGAACCCGAGAAGCACGCGTTTCCCGTCATCAAGACTCCCCCCAGCACAACTCGTCCGGTGCGGGCCTTGTTTAACGGCCTCTGGTGTTTTGGGCGGGCATACAGCTTGTATTGAAAGCGCCTTCGCTCAGCCCAGCCGGCGATACCGGTGCGTCCAGGGGTCTATGCGGCAAACTGTCTGGAAGCGGCATTGGTCGCAGGCCCGCAGCCGCGCGCCTTTTTGATACGGGTCCACCGCCGCCTCGCCGGCCAGGATGCGCCCGGCCAGCTCGACCAGCTTTGCGCGCAACCGGGTTTCGATCTCTGCAAACTCCCCCGGTGTGAGCGCGTCGCCCGCGCGGCGTGAAAGCTCGCCCGCCTGCGTCAGCGAGTAGGCAAACTGACCGCTGGGCCGGCCGTCAGGCCGGGCATCCAGCACGTCCAAGGCCTCGGTGGTAAACCGTCCGCGATGCTGGTAGGCGGAAGCGGCCTGCTCCGCGGCTTGACCCAGAACCTCGCCCCGGGACTTCCCGGCGGGAAAGCTGCCGCGCAAGTTGGCGTAAAACAGACCCGCCGGCCGCAGGCGCACCCCCGCTGCGGGCCCTCCCGGCGGCAACGCTGGAAGCCCGCCCGGCCGGTCCAGCGCGCAGACCGCCGCCAGATACGCCGGCAGTTGCATCTGGACACCATGCCGGAACAGCAGCGCGTCGAACCGATGCTCGCTGGATTTGTAGTCATGCACCACGCACCAGAGCACATCCGGCTCCAGCGCGGGCGCCACGTCCACGCGGTCCACCTGGCCGGTGATGGCGAGTTGCCCGCCGCCCGCGAGCGGCAACACCCAGGCCGGCAACGTGGCGTCGCGCCCGCCAAAGGCCAGTTCCGCCGCCACTGGGTTGAAGGCGTAGCCGCGGCGCATCCAGGTCACCAGCGCCGCGACGAAGTCCTGCAACATCCGCGTGAGCCCGCGGGCGGTAAGCGAGCCGGCTTCGTCCGCCTGCAGAAGCCCGCCGCCGAATTCCTCCGCCACGGCGCGGGCGATCCGGCCGATGCAGTCGCGCGCCTCGTCGGGCGTGAAATCGCGCCAGCGCCGCCCCGCCGCGACGGCTGTTTCGTGAAAGCGCCGCAGCACCTCGTGCTGGAAGCTGCCGCGCTGCCGGGCGTCCACCTCGAATCGCTGCCGTTCATCCGCACGCAGACCCGCCGCGACAAAGAATTGGAATGGGCACGCGGCGAACTGCTCCAGCCTGCTGACCGAAGTGCTGAGCCGCGGCGAGCCGTAAAGCCGTGCGGCCAGGGCCGGCGACAACCGTTCGGCGGCCGGTTCCCCCCGCACACGCCACTGCGCGAGTTGTTCGGATGTCCACCCGGCGGCCTGGGCCAAGAACTGCGCCGCCGGCGTGGCGAGGCGTTTTGATGGCAGGCCGGTGAGGAGCAGTTCGGAGGCGTGGATGACCTCGGCCGGCCCGGCCGGTTCGCGGGCGGTTTCGATTTCCAGCGCCGGGAACAGCCGTTGCAGCCACGCGACCCAGGCGGATGGACCCAGCGGCCGATCCGCGGCGTCCGCGCGGGAAAAGGTGGCCACCAGGCGTTCGCGGGCGCGCGTGCAGGCGATGTAGCCGAAGTACCGCTCGCGACCCAGCAGGCGCCGACGGTCCGCTGTCAGGTCCAGTCCCAACGCGCCCAATTGCGAGCGCTCGGTCTGGGTGAGCAGCACGGGAGCGGCGGGCGGGGCGGGAAACACGCCCTCGTTCAAGCCCAGCAAGATCACCTGGCGCAGGTCCGGGTTGCGCGACCGGTCCACCGCGCCCACCAACACCTGGTCCAGCGCGGGCGGAACGACGCCGACGCTCAGGTTGGCCAGGCCGGCCTCGAGGATGGGCAGCCATTCCCGCGCGGGCAGCCGTTCGTGGGAGAACGCCAGCCGCACGTTGTCCAGCCACGTCAGCATCTGCTCCCACACCGTGCGGTGGATCGCGGCGGCTGACTCGGCGCGTTCCTCAGCGGCCGCATCCGCCCAGCGCGCCAGTTCCGCCTCCACGTCCAGGTCGTTCCAGAATCGCCGCAGCGCGTCGGCCAGTTCGGGGCCGGAGGGCGGCGCTTCTGTCAGTGTTCGGGCCAGCCGCGCGAACGGCGGCACGAGTTGCGCGCGCAGCGTCTCCAGACGCGCGGCCAGCCGGGGTTGATCTGGTATGGCCAGGGGCTCGAGCCAGTCACGTCCCCGCCAACCCCGGGCCAACGCCTCGTTTTCCAGCCGGTCCAGCGGCGCGGGGTCGCGATGCACCAACCCGCTTTTGAGCGCGCTGAACCAGTCTGCGTGCTGCCAGCCCCAAACCGCGGTGCGGAGCGCGCCGCGCGTGAGTTCCGCCAGCGGGTGGTGGGCCACCGACTCCCGGCGGTCGAGAAAGAACGGAATACCGTAACGCCGGAACACGCGGCGCAACGGCTCGTGGTAGCCTTCGAGCGAGCGCACCAGCACGGCCGTTTCACGAAACCGCCCGCCCGCCTCGCGCGTAAACCGCAGGATTTCGCGGGCGGCGACCGTGACTTCCTGCAACGGATTGGCGCAGGCAATGACGCGCACAGCCCGACCGGGCCCGGCGGGGAAAGCCAGCGGCGCGCCCCAGTGCGCCTCGAGGTGCTGCAGCGGCGGTGCGCCGGCAAAGCGATTGCGGGCCGGAGCGCGCGGCAGTGTTTCAATTTCGAGTTCACAGCCCGGCAGCGCGGCCAGTCGGTCGCGCAACCGGCGGAAGCTTTCGCGCACCGGCGCCCAGTGCGACAGCCAGTGGCCGGTGTCGTGGACCGGTGAGTCGAGACAAAACGCGAGCGTGGCGCGGTCGCAGGCCGGCAGCACGGCCGCGAGCAAATCGAGTTCCTGCGGCGTCATTTCGGCGAAACCATCGAGCCACAATCCCCCGAACCGCAGCGGCGGGCGGGGCTTGCCGGCGGTGGGCTTCAAGGCGGCGGCGGCCACGTCCAGGAGCGAGTCTGCGTCCTGCAAGCCGTGGCGGGCCAGCCAGTCCAGGTACGCGTCGAGCAGCCGCGCGAGGTCCTCGAGCTTGCCGCGCAGCGCCGCGTCCAGCGCCGGCTCCGCAGCCAGCCGGGCGAGCCGTTCCGGGGCGACCTGGTGCCGCTGAAACTCGCGCAAGAGCCCGCTTAACTCGGCGGCAAAGCCGGTCAGGCGCGCCGTGGCGCGGAAGATCGTGAGCCGCTCGCGATGCGTGGTCAGCAGCGCGCGCAGCACCATCAGCCGCCCCTCCTCGGCGAGAAGTTCCGGCGCGGGCGCACCCAGTTCGTGCAACACCCGGGCGGCGAGGCGGTCGAAGGACAGGATGCGCAGCCGGGTGAAACCGCCCAGCGCCGGATCGGCCAGCAACTGGCGCTCGAGCTGGAAGGTGGCCTGCTTGGGTGCGAGGAACAGCAAGGGCGGACCGTCCGGGCCGGCGCGCAACGCGGAACGGACTTCCGCGACACAGCGCCAGGTTTTGCCGCTGCCAGCGGGTCCCAAGAGCAGGCGGACATGCATCGCGGGAATATTGGTGCGGGCGTGCCGGGTTAAAAGGGGGAAAGGACGAAAAGTGCAAGCGGTCAGTCTCGCTGGGGTGGGATTCATTTGAACCCTGCCATTTCTCAATCCGGTCCCGCGAGGTCCCCCGCTCTCACCTCGAGCGACACAGACATTACCGAGGTTGCCCAGCGACCCGGTCAGCGCTTGCGACCGAAAACCGAGGTTGGACGAAATCTCCAAGCCAGAGAGAAGCGCACTGCATCGCGGCCGAATCTCCCTCCGGGCGGTAGGAGCCGTACAGAACCAGGGACGACGCTCCGGTGAGCCGTGGGCAAGGTGCCCGGCTTTACGGCCGGCTTACCCCCTTCTCAGCCGCCCAAAAACCGCAGGTTGGGAAACTCGCGACACGGCCGACCGGAAGCCGGCGCAACAAGTGCGAGCCACGCCGGCTGGCGCCGAGTCTCGCAGCGACTGAGCTGCGCCCAGGTGGCCGGGGAAAACTACGCTTTTCAGCCGGCTTCGCTTTTGCTTCACTACAACTCACATGCAGGTGCCGACAATCTGGAATCGCCTGAGCGCGGTGGTGTGCGTGCTGTTGTTCGTGGCCGGCGCGCTCGCGGTCGGCACCTGGTATCTCCCCGAAATCCGGCGCAACGAGGAGCTTCAGACCGAACGGCTGAATCTGGAACGGCAGCTCGCAGACGCCCGGGCGCGGGGCGGAATCTTGCGCGCGCAAATACAGGCCTTCACCAACAACCCGGTGGCCGCCGAGCGGATGATCCGCGAACGCTTCGGACTGGCCAAGCCGGGCGAGCTGGTTGTGCATTTCGAGCCACCGACTTCCAATCCGCCCGTGGCCCGACGCTGAGTTGGAGCTTCGCCGCGCCCCCCTCCAGCCGAACGCCCGGCACAGCACCGGTTCAGCGGCGATGCGCTGCTCTAGGCTGGCGCGTCATGACGGGCTTTGCTTGACCCAAATCAATTGAACAGGTCCGGGTCGGCCTTATAAGGCTTCCCGTATGAACCGCCCGGTGTCTTCAGCCCAACCAAACGAGGACATCGCCCGCCGGTGCCCGGTCCCTGCCGGAGCAGCACCTCAGGCCGGGAAGATCCGGGCCGCGTCATGAAAAGCCCGTTCCAGTTTTGGGTGCCGCTGGCGTTTCTCGTTTGCGCCGGCGTGCTGCTCTGGGATCCGGTGCCGTTCGTCAGTCCGGTCGCGGCCCGCGTGCCGACGCCGGCCTGGGCGACCGACCCGACGCCCGTCCGCCAGCCCAAGCTCAAGCCGGAATACGTGGCCGCCGGCTTCACCTACCAGTGCATGGACTGCCACCGGATCATCCCTTCGCCCGCCGAGACTTTCCGCCGGTTAACCCAGCACACGGAAATCCAGCTCAACCACGGCATCAACACCCGCTGCTTCAACTGCCACCATCCAACGAACCGCAACGCTTTCGTGGACGACTTTGGCGCCGAGATTCCGTGGAACCAACCGCAGTTGCTCTGCGCGAAATGTCATGGCCCGGTGTACCGCGACTGGCAGGCCGGCTCGCACGGCCGGATCAACGGCTTCTGGGACACGACGAAAGGCCCGCAGACCAAGCGGCGCTGCATCGAGTGCCACGACCCCCATCACCCGCCGTTCGCGCAACTGCCGCCGGCACCGGGGCCCAACACCTTGCGCATGGGCCGGCCGGGGCCGGTCGAGCACGGCGGCCGGCGCGACCCCTTGCGCCTTTTCGCGCCGGACAATCATTCCGCTTCTACGCACTGAACCATGGCTGACGTGAACCCAGTTGCCAACCATTCCCAGCCCCCGCCGGGCGAAGCGGGCGTGTCCCGACGCCAGTTTCTGGGCCAGGGCGCCGCGGTGGCGGCCGGGTTGTCCGCGTTGGCGGCCGCGATGTCGCCGCTGCGGCACCTTTCGGACGACGACCTGCCCAGCGTCGAGGAGTTTCTCCAGAAGCATTACAAGGAGATGACCCCGGCGGACAAGGAGCGCGCGCTGGAGCGCATTCGCGAGCAGGTCAAGAAACGTTACGGCGTGGACGCCAAGGTCTCCGACCCGCCGCCGCTGGACGGGGTGGAGTTTGTCTATGGCCTGAACATCAGCCGCTGCATCGGCTGCCGCAAATGCGTGCATGCCTGCGTGGCCGAGAATAACCAGTCCCGGTCGCCGGAAATCCAGTACATCCGCGTGCTGGAGATGGAGAAGGGCAGCATTGATCTCGAGACGGCGAATCACCACTACGATCCCGACCAGGTGCCGCGGCCGGACAAGTGGTATATGCCGGTGCAGTGCCACCAGTGCGCCAACCCGCCTTGCGTGAAGGTCTGCCCGGTCGAGGCCACCTGGCAGGAGCCGGACGGCATCACAGTCATTGACTACGACTGGTGCATCGGCTGCCGGTACTGTGAGGCGGCGTGCCCGTACTTCGCCCGGCGGTTCAACTTCACCCGGCCGGAGATTCCGAAGGACGAGATCAACCCGAACATGTCGTACCTCTCCAACCGCCCGCGCTCGAAGGGCGTGATGGAGAAATGCACGTTCTGTCTGCACCGGACGCGGGTGGGCCAGTTGCCGGCGTGCCTAGAGGTGTGTCCGACGGGTTCGCGCAAGTTCGGCAACGTGCTCGATCCGAACAGCGAGGTTCACTACATCCTGAAGAACAAGCGGGTGTTCGTCCTGAAGGCCGACGTCGGCACCCTGCCGCGGTTCTTCTACTACTTCGACGAACGCGGCAGCCGCTACCACGAACCGATCACACCGGACACCAAGGGCAAGGAACTCAAGGAGGGCGCGTGAAACGGTATCTGACCTTCCTCTGGGATTGCTTCCGCCTGAGCTTCGTGGGCGACTGGCGCTACCACGCCTGGATGACCGTGCTCACGGTCATCACCCTGGGCGGGGTGTACGCCTGGTGCCAGCAACTGGTCCACGGTCTGGTCACCACGGGCATGACCGACCAGGTGTCCTGGGGCATGTACATCGCCAACTTCACCTACCTGGTCGGGCTGGCCGCCGCGGCGGCCATGCTGGTCATCCCGGTTTACGTCTATCGCAACCTGCACCTGCACGACGTGGTGATCTTCGGCGAGTTGCTGGCGGTCTCGGTCATTCTGATGTGCCTGCTGTTTGTGACGGTGGACCTGGGGCGGCCGGACCGCTTCCACCATCTGCTGCTCCGCTTCAACTTTCCGATCTCGATGCTGACCTGGGACGTGATCGCGCTCAACGGCTACCTGCTGTTGAACCTGCACATCTGCGGCTACCTGATCTACTGCGCGTACTGCGGGCGCAAGCCGTCGAAGGCCTTCTACATCCCGTTCGTCTTCGTGGCCATCGCCTGGGCCATCAGCATCCACACGGTCACGGCCTTCCTGTATGTCGGGCTGGGTGGGCGGCCGTTTTGGAACTCGGCCATCATCGCGCCGCGGTTCCTGGCCAGCGCCTTTGCCGCGGGGCCGGCCCTGATCATCCTCACCCTGCAGGTGGTGCGGCGTTTCACCCGGCATCAGGTGAGCGACGAGGCGTTGTTCACGCTGCGGCGCATCGTGCAGGTGGCGATGCTCATCAACCTGTTCCTGCTGCTGTGCGAGCTGTTCACCGAATTTTACGCGGACACGCGCCACGTGGCCTCGATCCGCTACCTCTTTTTCGGCTTGGGCGAACACCGCGCACTGGTGCCGTGGATCTGGACCGCATTGGCGATGAACGTGGTGGCCACGACCCTCTTCATGCTCCCGGCCTCGCGCGCGCTCAAGACGCTCAACCTCGCCTGTGTGCTGGCCATCGTGGGCATCTGGATCGAGAAGGGCATGGGACTGATCGTGCCTGCCTTCGTGCCGTCGCCCCTGGGCGAAGTGGTCGAATACCGGCCCACGCTGCACGAAACGATGGTCTGCTTCGGCATCTGGGCCTTCGGCCTGCTAGTGTACACGATTTTGGTGCGCGTCTCGGTCCCGGTACTGGCCGGGGAGGTCACCTATGCCCGCCGCTGGGGTGCGCATCCCAAAGCTGAATCTTCATCGTTGGTTTCCGCCTCTCAACCTGAACCCAAATTATGAGAACTCCCACGTCATACCTTGTCGCCGGCTTGCTGACCCTCCTGAGCGGCGCCGTCGCGCCTTCCGCCCGCGCCCAGGCGTGGGCGCTGCCGGAAATCTCCAAAGAGACCAAGGCCTGCCTCGAGTGCCACAAGCTGGACAACACCGGCGTGTATCAGCAATGGGGCGCCAGCAAGCACTACCGCGCCAACGTGGGCTGCTTCGAGTGCCACATGGCGTCCGAGGGCGACCCCGACGCCTTCATGCACGAGGGGCAGCGCATCGCCACCATTGTCTCGCCCAAGGACTGTGCGCGCTGCCACTCGAAGGAAGCGGCCGAGTTCGCCGGCTCGCACCACTCGAAGGGCGCCCGCATCCTTGGCTCGTTGGACAACACCCTGGCCGAGGTGGTTGAGGGCAATCGCGGCATGAAGACGCCCGGCTTTCCGGGCGGCAACAGTGCGGCGGCGGTCAACGGGTGCTGGCAATGCCACGGCAGCGAGGTCAAGGTGCTGGCCAACGGCAAGCTGGACCCGGCCACCTGGCCCAACACCGGCATCGGCCGCATCAACCCCGACGGCTCGGAAGGCTCCTGCTCCGCCTGCCACAGCCGGCATTCCTTCTCCGCCGAGCAGGCGCGTCACCCGGACAACTGCGGCAAATGCCACATGGGTCCCGACCACCCGCAGATGGAGATTTACTACGAGTCCAAGCACGGCATTGCCTTCCGCGCCTTCAAGGACAAGCTGAACATGGACTCCGCGAAATGGGTTGTGGGCGAGGACTACAACCTGGCGCCCACCTGCGCCACCTGCCACATGAGCGCCACGCCGGCCCGCGCGGCCACCAAGGACCGCCCCGCCATCCCCGCCCAGGCCGTCACCCACGACGTCGGCATGCGCATCAGTTGGAACAACCGGCCGGAAATCTCGGTCCGCCCGGAGGTCAGCGACAAAAAGATGGGGCTGGCCGGCGCCGAGGTGAACTGGGAGACCCGCCGCAACAACATGAAGAACGTCTGCATCAATTGCCACGAGCGGCAGTGGGTGGACAATTTCTACGTCCAGTACGACAGCCTGATTGACCTCTACCACGAGAAATTCGCCGTGCCCGGCCTCGAACTCTACAAGCTGGCCAAGCCGCTCATGGGACCGGTGCAGTTTGCCAACCATCTGGACTGGATTTGGTACGAGTTGTGGCATCACGAAGGCCGCCGCGCCCGGCACGGTGCCTCGATGATGGGTCCGGACTACACGCACTGGCACGGCACGTACGAAGTGGCCAAGCACTTTTACTCGAAAATGGTTCCGGAACTGGAACACCTCATCGAAAAAGGCCGGGCTTCCACCGACGACACCAAGAAGGCCGCTGCCGAGGCGCTGGCGAAAAAGCTCGAGGAAGTGCTCAACTCCGCCAACCACAACTGGTACCTCAACAAGATGGACCCCGCGGAAAAGGCGGAGCGCGAAAGGCGCCAGCAGGAATTCCAGAAGCGGTACGCGAAATAGCAGCCGGACGCCATAAGCCCGCGACGGGCGTCAGGTGCCGGTATCTGGCTCGGTCACCATCGCGTCGTGGCCCTGAGCTTGGCCCGTCGCGGGCATCTGGACCACCAAAACGGACGGCGGGCAGGTTTTTGGCTTGAGTCCAGGGCGCAGGCATGGTCTTTGAGGCCCCGAACACCAGCGCATACCATGAATGGGCGATTGAGACAGGTCTGGTCTTGGTTTCGGGAAAATCGCGCCCGGCGCGTTCTGGCCCCGATCGCTGTGGCCAGCTTTGCGATCGCCGCCGCCACGGCCGTGGTTTCCTGCGGCACCCTCAGCCGGACGGTGGTGGCTCCCCCGACTATTCCTGGCGCGACCTTCACCGGTTCGGCCGCGTGCGCGGATTGCCACGACGACATTGTCCAAGAGTTCCGGACGGCGGTTCACGCCAACCTCCAGGCTCGCGGCGCCAACGCGCTCGAGGTCGGCTGCGAGTCCTGCCACGGGCCCGGCAGCCTGCACAACGAGTCCGGCGGCGAACCCGGCACGATTCTGAACCCCAAGCAGGACCCGACGACCTGCTACCAGTGCCACCTGTCCACACGGGCCGCCTTCAACCTGCCGTACCATCACCCGGTACCGGAAGGGAAGCTGACTTGCGGCCAGTGCCACGACCCCCACAAAGGCCCGGCGGTCAAGGGCGCGGGCACGTCGCTGCTCTCGAGCAGCGAGGCCTGCTACGAATGCCACAACACCCAGCGCGGGCCGCACGTGTTCGAGCACGAGGCCATGCGAGAAGGCTGCACCGCCTGCCACCAGCCGCACGGCTCGGTGAACGCCAAGCTGCTCACTCAGCGCAATGCCTCCTTGTGCCTGAAATGCCACATTGCGGAGCGGCAGACCGGCGGGCGCGTGCTGATCGGCGGTTTTGACCACAGTTCCCTCCTGTCCCAGGGCACCTGCTGGAGCGCCGGCTGTCACGAGGCGGTGCATGGCTCGCAGGTCAATTCCTCGCTGCGGTACTAGCAACCGGAGGCCGCCATGAAACGAACCGCATCGTCCACCCCCGTTCCCCGCCGGCTCGCCAGCGCGTTGTTGACCCTGCCGCTGGCGGCGGGTGTGTTCGCCGCCGAGGGCACGCCGGCCACCACCGAAACCGAAGCCACCAAGGAAGAAACTCCCGCCGCCTCGGGCGAGGCCGCGGAAGACAAATCCACCACGGAGGAATCCCCTGCGGAGACTCCGCCCGGCGAGCCAAAGAACTGGGTCGAGTTCGGCTTCGGCGGAACAATCCTCGACGGCCGGAAGGCGGCGTTCCAGCAGCGGTACGGGCTGCCGGACGGCGTGTACGGCGGCATCGAGGGCTTTCATTACGAACAAACCTTCGGCCAGGACGGCCTGTTCCAGGCGGACGGCCGTGGCATCTTCGACAATCACGATTACGCGCTGAGCCTGGAGTTCAACCTGCCGGAAAAGGGCTTCGTGCGGGCCGGTTACCGGGAATTCCGTAATTGGTACGATCCGAGCGGCGGCTACTTCCCGCCCACGCAGGGCTGGTTTGACCTGTACTCGGGCGCGACCTCCTACGACGACCGGGAGGTGTTTGTGGAGGCCGGGCTGCGGATGCCCAAGCTGCCACAGTTCACCGTGCGTTACTCGCATACCGAACGCGAGGGAGAGAAGGATTCCACCATCTGGGGCGACACCAGCCAGACCAGCGGCCGTGACGTGCGCAGCATCGTGCCCACGCTGCTGGACCTCAACCGGGTGCGCGACCTGGTCATGGCCGACCTCGCCCACACCTTGGGCGGCACAAAAGTCGGCCTGGGCTTCCGTTATGAGCGCCAGGACAACGACGACGCCCGGTTCATCCGGCGCTTCCCGGACGAAGGCGCGGGCGCTGACCGCCACGTGACGCAGCGCGACCAGACGACCGCGGACCTGTTTGGTGTGCATGCCACCACCGAGACGCGCCTGAGCAGCAAGACCAGGTTCACCGCCGCCTACGGCTACACTGATTTGAACTCGGACATCTCCGGCTACCGGCTTTACGGGTCGGCGTTCGATCCGGACCTGGCGCAAAGGCTGCCCGCCGCAGGCACATTCGAGGACCTCGTGGGTGGCTCGCAGATGCGGCAGCACGTCGGGAACCTGAACCTGATGACACTGCTCACAGACAAACTGGTGCTGGTGCCGTCGGTGCGGATCGAAAACCGCGACACCGATAGCGAGGCGCGTTACGGAGCCCCGGCCGCGCCCTTCTCGGCCTCCTCGTACGGAGCGACCAGCGAACGCAGCCTGCTGGACGTCTCGGAGGCGCTCGATTTGCGGTACACCGGCCTGACGAACTGGGTCCTGTACGCGCGTGGCTGGTGGTTGCAAGGCAGCGGCGATCTGGACGAGCGGCTGGCCAACCGCACCACCGCCACCGACGTACTGTTCCGCTCCACGGACGACAACCGGTTTGCCCAGAAGTACACGGCCGGCGCGAACTGGTATCCGCTGCGCCGGCTGAGTCTCGGAGCCGAGTATTACCACAAAGAACGGGAAAACGAGTACGACCACCCGCTGGACTCGACCCCGAACCTGCCGGACTCGGTGAACCGCCTGCCCGCCTACCTGCGCGCCCAGGAGTTCGCCACCGACGACTTCAACTTCCGCGTCACCTGGCGGCCGCGGGCCAATCTCACGCTGGTGGGCCGCTACGACCTGCAGTTCTCCACGATTGACACCCGCGCGGACGGCCGGGATTCGGTCGAGTCCGCGGACATGACCAGCCACATCGGCAGCGGCAGCGTGAGCTGGGTGCCGTTTGCCCGGCTGTACGTACAAGGGTTGCTGAGCTACGTGTACGACCGCACCAAGACGCCCATCGCCGACTCCTTGCCCGCGGTGCAGAACGCCGAGAACGATTACTGGACCGCGAACGCCACGATGGGCTTCGCCTTCGACGACAAGACCGACCTTGAAGCCCAGTATGTATTTTACCGGGCGGACAACTACCTGGACAATTCGGAGTTCGGCCAGCCGTACGGGGCCGGCGCGGAAGAACACGGCATCACGGCCGGAGTGGTTCGCCGGCTTTCGTCACGCGTGCGGCTCTCGCTCAAATACGGCTACTTCACCAGCCACGACGATCTTTCGGGCGGTCAGCGCGATTACGACGCCCACATGATTTACTCGACGCTGCGGTACCGGTTTTGACGGTGCCTGCCGCCATCCGGACCTGCCGCGAGCGCGACAGCCGGTGGAATTGGCGGCGCGCCAGACATGATGTTCGTCATCGAGAACAGCGTCTCCGCCGGCTCGTAACTGCTGCTCCAAAACCCCGGGTACCACCAACAGTTCCAGGCTGCTGGCGGCCTCCAGCGAGTAGTAACGCGCGCCCCGGTGCTTCCACTCGATCACCACTTGATCGCCCACCCCGGGGTGCCCGGCAGTGACCCGCAGTGTTGCGTCGCGAGCCACGCCCGTTTGCCTTGTGCATCGGTGACGGCGCTGTCGCCTGCGAGCCGGCCAGGCGTTATACTGTCTGCAGTCGCGGTAAGGTCCGCGCCATCATGGTTACGCTGGTGATCGAAAACAGCGGGCGGCAGGGAGAGACCCTGGTGCTGGCGCGCGGCCCCAATCTGCTGGGGCGCGCGGCGGAATGCACGGTCACGCTGGATCATCCCACCGTTTCCGGCCGGCACTGCGAGATTCTGGTGTCGGAATTCGGCGTGCGTGTGCGCGACCTCAATTCGAGCAACGGCACGCTGGTGGATGGCGTGCCCGTCTCGCCCGAGGCCGATCTGCGGGACGGTCAGATTCTGACGTTGGGCGACGTTCGGCTCCGCGCGGTGATACCCCCGGTCGTCATCGCCATCCCCGATCTCACCCCGCCGGAGGATGACCGGCCGGCCTTCACGGCCGAGGGTTTTCCAGCCTGCGCGAATCATCGCGCCACGCAGGCGGTTTATGTGTGCAGCCGTTGCGCCCGCACGTTCTGCGCCGAATGCATCCACGCGCTGCGCGTGGCCGGCGGGCCGTTACGACTGCTGTGCCCGGCCTGCAGCCATCCGTGCGAGGCGCTGGCGGAGGCCGGCGCGAGCGGCGATCCCAATTCGTTGAAGGCCCGGCTCGTCCGCGCCTTCCGGCGCGCGTTTGATTTCCGGCGGCGGCCCAAACGCGGCAGATAAACCGTTCGCGGCGGGCGAACCTGAGCAGAGGAGCCGGCGGGTGTGACAGGCTGGCGGAGAGGGGGAGATTCGAACTCCCGGTGGGGTATTAGCCCACTCACGCTCTCCAGGCGTGCGCATTAAACCACTCTGCCACCTCTCCGCCGCAGGCGACGGCAATCTGCTTCAAGCCGCCCGCGCCCGCAACGCTTTTCCCCGGCTGGGAGCGGGCGGTGGGGCAGGCGATCCGGTTGTTGCTTGGCGCGGACGACCGCCTACGTCGGCAGCGGGCATAAACGTCCGCGCCCCGAGCCACTCGCGCAGCCGGCGCAACTTGTTCAGGATAAGACAGCGCGCCGGCTTGCCCGGTTTGGCCAGGCAGGCGAAGCTCAGCTCATCAATGCGCCGTATTGCCCAGCCGTTTCCATTCGCCCCCAGCCGGCCGGACGCCACCGTTCCCGGCTTCACGTTGATCGAGTTGCTGGTGGTGATTGCCATCATCGCAATCCTGGCCGGACTACTGATGCCGGCGCTGGGTCGGGCCAAGGGCCGTGCCCAAGGCGCGGCGTGCGCGGGCAATGTCCGCCAATTGTTGCTGGCCTGGAATCTTTACGCTGACGATGCCCAAGACCGTTTTGTGAACAATCACGGAATAGACGAGACCCGATTGCGCCGGGAAAATTGGGTCAACAACGTTCTCGACTGGACCACCAGCGAGGAAAACACCAACACAGCGTACGTCACCGGTGGTTTGCTGGGCACTTACACTGGCGGGTCGGCTGCGGTGTTCCGCTGCCCGTCGGACAAGTCCCGTACTACCGCCGGGCCGCGCACGCGGAGTTACTCGATGAATTCGCTGGTGGGCGATCCCGGCACACTAACCAACCGCTTCAACCCTGATTACCAGCAGTTCTTCCGCGCCGCCGATCTGCGCTCGCCGTCGCAGGTGTTTGTCTTCCTGGACGAACACCCGGACACCATCAACGACGGTTTCTTCATGAACCGGCTGCACGAACTCAGGTGGGGCAACCTGCCCGCCTCCTACCACGGCGGTGCCGGGGTGCTGGCGTTCGCGGACGGACATATCGAGGTCCATCGCTGGGTCGTGCCGGGCACGGTGCGGCCGCCTGTCCAGGGAGCCGCCACGGGATCGCCCGAGGCTTCGCCGGCCACGGATTTCATCTGGCTCCGGGAGCGGACCAGCCACCTGCGCAACTGACGCCGGTCCCGGCTCGAGATCCGCAGCCACGTTGCCGCGCTGTTTAACTCATTGAATCGGAACGCCGGGGAATCGGGGGCTTGGTTGGCGCGCCATGAAACGATAGGATGTCTCACAATGAACGGCATCCCAAGCCTTGGGTTGACGTGGTTCGAGTGGGCCGAGTTCCTCAGCTACGTCGTCACCATCTTCGGCTTTCCATTGGCGATCCTGGTGTTTGTGTACGAACAGCGCAAGGAACGGCGCGGGGAGGACGAGGAGATTTACCAGCGGCTCTCGGACGAGTACGTCAGCTTTCTGAAGCTGGTGCTGGACAACGCCGATCTGCGTCTGCTGCGCGCGCCCGGGGTGAAGATCGCGCTCACCGAGGAGCAGCAGGAACGGAAGCTGGCGATTTTTAACATCCTGGTGTCGCTCTTCGAGCGCGCCTATCTGCTGGTGTACGAGGAGGTGATGGACCGGCAGACACAGCGGCTGTGGCAATCTTGGGAGGACTACATGCGGGAATGGTGCCGGCGGCCGGATTTCCAAGAAGTGCTGCCCGAGCTTCTGACCGGCGAGGACGAGGATTTCGCCGCATACATCCGCCGGGTGGCGGCGGAGGAGGCGGCGCGAGCCGGCCTTGCGCGGCCAGCCTCTGACGGGCAGACGGCCGCGTAAACGACGGGAGCAGTCACTGGTTGCGTTTTGAACAAGCGGAAGCCTCTTGGGCGGGACGGGGCAGGATGGCGGCTGAATCAGTGAATGGTCAAATGAGTTATATGGCTCTAGGATTCGTGGGGCCAGGCAACCTATTCTACGATTCGGCCATTTCCCCTTCCTTTTATCCGTGCCTGACCGCAGTTACACCGTGCCAGACAATTGCAGCCCGTCCTCCTGACGGCTCAATCCAGATGGCATACCTCCGTCATGTCCGCCCACCAGTCGCCGGGGGCGCGGTCGGGCAGGGGCTCCTGACAGGGATCGGTGAGCTGCCACCAATGCCGGGTCTCCGGGTCCGCCGCCATCTTCGCCATATCCGCGGCGTGATCCGTGCCGGTGTACTCGTAGTACATAAACAGGTAGTGCTTCCCGTCCGGTAGCCGGCGCAGGTAGATGCTGAAATTGCGGATATGGCAGGCGCGAATCATGGCGCTGACGCCGGGCCAGACGGCGGCGTGCAGGCGCACATACTCCTCGAGCTTCTCGGCGCGCAGGCCAATGACCTTGCCGAAGCGCTGGACTTTCATGGCGGTGGCCGTGGTTGCTCAGGGCAGTTCGCGGACGCGCAGGTGTTTGAACTCCACGGGCGCACCCTCGGATTCCAGGCACAGGTAGCCGGTGCGCGGCTCGCAATGGGTGCCGCCGGAAACCTCCTCGCCGTTCACCCAGAGCCGGACCTCGCCGTTGATGGCGCGCACGTAATAATGGTTCCACTCGCCGAAGCCTTTACTCAGGTGCTTGCGGGGGAAGCTCCGCTGGCCGTTGGGCGACGCCGGCGGGAACGGTGTCATGCGCGACTTGCCCACCGGGAAGACGTCGCCGTGGGTGGTGAACCAGTCCGGCTTTTTGCCGGTCTGCTTCTCGTATTGCGCGGCGTAACCGTGGTCGAGCACTTGCACCTCGATGCCGCCGGGCGGGAGCTGGCCGGGCTTGAGGTCGGCAAGCGCCTCGTCGCTGGCCCAGAGGAAGACGCCGGAATTGCCGCCGGAGGTCAGGTGCCGCCATTGCACCACCAACTCGAAGTTGGTGAACTTCTGCTTGCTGCGCGTCACGCCCACCGGCTGCCCGGTGCAGTAAATGACCTCGCCTTTCATGGACCAGGTGTCGGGCGCACAGTTAACCGGCGCGAAGTCGTCCAAGCTCAAGGCGCGCCAGCCGGGGCCAGTGCCGTCCACACACGCCTTGGGCAGGTCCGGCGGTGCATCCCCGGCGCGAGCGGGCGGCCGTGAACCAAACGACAGGACTCCAACCAATGCCAGCACCGCACAGCCGCGAAGTGAACCCGTGCATTTCATGGCCGGACCTTACCGCTGGCGGCGATGCGAAGCCAAGGCGTTTGCGGTGCGCGGCGGACCGCCGGGTACGCGCTGCAAGCGATCGCGCTGGCACAATGGTGCCTCGAACTGAGGCAATCCGCGGATGATCCGGAATGAGACTGGTTGAGGTGCCTGAAACTTGACAGGAATCAGGTCGCGGTCGAAGAAGTTATCCCAGTCGCTTCGGGCAATCGGGGCGGAGGTTTGATGAAGAGGTTTTGGTTCAGTCTGGTTACTTGCGGCCTGGGGATACACGCCTGGGCACAGGGACAAATCACATTCGGCAACCGGTTTCTGTTGAGCGGTGTTGACGCGCCGGTGTTTGATACCGACTGTGCGACCAGGCTGGCGGGCCCCGCCTATGTGGCCCAAGCCTATGTGGGTTTCACGCCGGATAGCTTGAGGCCCGTGGGGAGTATCCTGCCTTTCCGGACCGGCGCTGCCGCCGGCTATGTCTCCGCCACCGTCGTCACGGTTCCGGGAAGCGACCTCAACATCAACGTGTTCTTTCAAATGCGGGCCTGGGAAACCCGGACCGGCGCCAGCTACGAGGCGGCGATCGCCGCCGGAGGCAAGCACGGTTATTCCAACATTATTCCCATGGTGGTTGATTTTCCTCCGGGCACGCCGACCGAGCCCATCGGCTTGCAAAGCTTCTGCCTGGTACCGGAGCCGTCGGCGATGATATTGGGATTGCTGGGCGGCGCGGCGCTGATTTTGGCGGGCGCGCGGCGTGGACGCGTTTTCCGTCCTAGCGGGTGGGCGCGCGAAGGACGTTACCGGTGTTGAGAACCAGCAAGCGGGTTGAAAACTTCCTGCTCCTCCGCCTCGCGCTGCTTTTGCTTCCACTTCCGGATGCGGTCCTGGTGAACGCCGCCCAGTTCAAGGAGCTTGTCCAAGTTGTAGATCATCTCCGTGCGGCTGGCGCCGGTGAGCGAGTAGTCCTTCATCAGGAAGATGGCCTCCTCCGGGCAGACCTCCTGGCAGTAACCACAGAAGATGCACCGGAGCATGTTGATCTCGAACTCGCGCGGCCGTTTTTCCACGTTGCCGGTGGTGGGATCCACCGCGGGACCGGGCGGGATGATCCTGATGGCCTTGGGCGGGCAGACGAACTCACAGAGCTGACAGGACACGCACTTGGTGCGGCCGTCCTGGTCGCGCACCAGGTAGGGCGCGCCGCGATACCCCGGGGGCACCACCCAGCGCTCCTCGGGGTACTGCATCGTGACCTTCCTCCGGAAGAAGTGCCGCACCGTGACCTTGAACCCGGCCCAGATGGCGGGCAGGTACAGTCGTTCCCAGAAGGAAAGCGGTTTGCGGGGTACGGTTACTGCCATGTGAACGAAGCGTTGCGGATTCAGGCCCGCGCCCACAAAAACGTAGCCGTCACCACGATGTTCGCCAGCGCCAGCGGCACAAATCGCTTCCAGCCCAGCGCCATCAATTGGTCATATCGGAACCGCGGCCACATCCAGCGCACCCAGATGAACATCACCAGCAACACCAGCACCTTGGCCAGGAAAATCCCGATGTGCATCACCCCGCCCAACAACGTGGTCGCCGGCTGGTTCAAGCCCCCAAAGGGCAGCGTCCAGCCCCCCAGGAACAGCGTCACCATAACCGCCGCAGCCGCCACCATGTTCGCGTACTCGCCCAGGAAGAACATGGCGAACTTGATCGAGCTGTACTCGACGTTGTAGCCGCCGGCCAGTTCCTGCTCGGCCTCCGGCAGATCGAACGGCAGCCGGTTGGTTTCCGCGAACGCCGCTCCCAAAAAGATCGCGAAGGCCAGCGGCTGCTTGAAAACCAGCCAGCCGAACAACCCGCCGGCCTGATACTCGATAACCCGGCTCAGGTTCAGACTGCCCACCAGCAAAAACACCGGGATGACCGACAACCCCATCGCGATCTCGTACGAGATCATCTGCGCGCTGGAACGGATGCCGCCCAGAAACGGGTACTTCGAATTCGCGGCGTACCCTGCCAGTACGATGCCGTACACGCCGAGCGACACGATGCCAAACGTGTAGAGGATGCCCACGTTGAGGTCGGCGATGACCATCTTTTGCGAGCCCAGCCTCGAGCCAAACGGGATGACCGCGATGGTGAGCAGTGCTGGCGCCATGGCCAGCGCGGGCGCCAGCCAGAAATAGACCTTGCGCACGTGCGCAGGCACGAAGTCCTCCTTCAGAAACGCCTTCACCGCGTCCGCCGCCGGCTGGAGCAAACCAAACGGGCCAGCGCGGTTCGGGCCGATGCGATCCTGGATGGCGGCGCAGATTTTGCGCTCGGCAAGCACGGTGTAAGCGACAATGCTCAGCAACAGCAGCACGGCCACCAGCGCCTTGGCCGCGCTGAAAAGCACGAACTGCTGCGTCGGGTTGAGTTCGTTGAGCCAGTCCATTCCCGATGTTTTTTGTGCCGCGCTCCGGTTACGGCGAAGGCGCCTGTCGGATTACCCGCGACGGCCAGGATGAAACCCCGCTCACCCAAACGACGCCAGCGCTAAAAAACCGCGGGCGAGTCACCCGCTCAACTACCGCCTGCGCTGCGGGATTGCCGCCTCCGCTACACCTTCTTGGGCACCACAAACGGCGGGCGGTACTCACGGGTGAGTAGCCGGTTGGCCGTGGCGGCCTGGCTGCCTGTGAACCTTTCCCTGCGAGGATCAAACCTCAACTTCGGCCCGACCCAGAGCGTCGCCCTGGCCGGGTCCACGCCGATGGCCCGGGTATTTTCCAGCATCGTCATAATGCTCTCGCCCACGACGTCGTCCCGCCCGAGGTCGGCGGGCTTTTCGAACGGCCGGGCCTTGGCGAGTCGGTAGGAGATATTGCCCAAGTGGCAACAGGCGCTGGACAGGTGGCCTTCGAGGATGGGCGCGGCGAGCTTCCCGGCATTGCGGCTGCGCACGCAGTCTATGAAGTTCTGAAAGATGCCACCCTCGGACACCGCCGTGGCCACGTCCGGCAGCAGCTCGCCGTCCGTGCTGCCCTTCGGGAAAAACTTCCCATCCCGAACCACGCCGGCGTCGAAGTACAGCTCGTTGGCCACCTTTTGCGGGTAACGCGGGTCGCGGCCCACCAACCCGCGCGTCTCGAACAACAGCAGTACGCCGTCAAAGTCCAGGATGGTAACCAGTTGGTTGGGTGTCTGGCCCTGGTCCTTGAAGTCCGGCTCGTTCACGTAGCGACCACCCAGGCTGATCACACTCCGGGGCAGCGTGCCGCCGATGGCCCAGCGGGCCAGGTCCATTTCGTGCACGCCCTGGTTGCCGATGTCGCCGTTGCCGAAATCCCAAAACCAGTGCCAGTTGTAGTGGACCAGGTTTTCGTGGAAGGGTTGCTCGGGCGCGGGGCCGAGCCAGAGGTTGAAGTCCAGCTCCGGCGGCGGGGCCTTGACGGGTTTGAAGCCGATGCTCCAGCGCGGCTTGCAGCAGTAACCCTTGGCGATGAGCAGCCGCCCGTAACGGCCGCTCCGAACCAGCGCGGCCCAGAGGGCGCCGCGGCCAGCCCGTTGCTGGGTGCCGTGCTGGACGATGCGCCGGTACTTGCGCGCGGCCTCGACGCACTGCCGGCCCTCGAAGACGTTGTGGCTGCAAGGCTTTTCCACGTACACATCCTTGCCGGCCTGGCAGGCCCAGATGGTGGCCAGTGAATGCCAGTGGTTGGTCGTGGCGATCGAAATGGCATCCACCTCCCGGCTGTCGAGCAGCCGGCGGAGGTCCTGGTATGTGGCCACGCCGGGCAGCTTGGCGGCCCGGGCGTCGAGCACCCGCCGGTCCACGTCACACAGGGCCACGACGCGCACGCCGGCGAGTTTGGCAAACTCGTTGATGTGGTCGGCTCCCCGGCCGTTGAGGCCAACCACGCCCACGCGGATGGCGTCGTTGGCGCCCGCCACCTGGGACCAGGAGCGCGGGCTGAGGGCGCTGCCGGCGGCGATCACTAAAGAGCTTTTCAAGAAGGCACGGCGATTGCACGCGCCACTGTTCAAGGCAGTTGTCGTCATAGTGATACCGGCGGTATCCAGCCGCAGGCGCCGGGCGAAATCCAGCAAACTTTTGCCAAAGGCTCCGGGGCAGGCTGGCTGTAACCTTCCCCAAGCCCGCTCCGTCTGCTATGATAGGCGCGCTCGGAAGCAATGGAGATTGCCCCGTACGCGCTGCCCGAAACGGTTATTGGGGTTCGGTGGGTTGGGGTTACGAATGGAAAGCCATCGCCCGGAGGGCGGTGGCTTTCCGCTTTTGTGACACCGGACCGAATGGCATACTGCCGCCCTTCGTGGAACGCACCGACCAGGAACTCGTGGCTGCCGTGCGCCGTGGCGACACGGCGAGCTTCGAAGAACTGGTGCGCAAGTACCAGCCGCGGGTCTTTGCCTCGGCCCGGAGGTACGCCCGCCGGGAAAGCGAGGTCGAGGACATCGTCCAGGAGGTGTTCATCAAGGTGTTCCAGAAGCTGGACAGTTTCCGCGGCGACGCTCCGTTCGAGCACTGGCTGATGCGGCTGACGGTGCGCACGTGCTACGACTTCCTGCGTCAGCATCAGCGCAACCGCGAGCACCCCTTTTCCGATCTGTCCGAGCCGGAGCGCGACTGGTTGGAACGCTTTGTGACCGAGCCGGACCACGCCACGGAAAACGCCGAGGCGGCCAAGGCTCTGGTGAAACGCCTGCTGGACATGCTTTCGCCCAAAGCCCGGCTGATCATCACGCTGCTCGAAATCGAGGAGCGCTCCGTGAAGGAAATCGCGGCGCTGACCGGATGGTCCGTGCCGCTGGTCAAAGTCCGGGCTTTCCGTGCCCGGGCGGAAATGCGAAAATGCCTCCAACAATTGAAACTGGAGCAGTACGTGTAACCGGGTCTGCCGGCCGCTCGTCTGCTCCGTCAGGCGCTATGAACCTGGCCAAACTTCAAGAAATGCTGCTTGCCGCGGCCCGGGCCGACCGGCCCTCGGAGCACGTGCCGTATGCCTTCGAGAAGCGCATCCTGGCCCGACTGGCCGCCGCCCCGCAGCCGGACGCGTGGACGGTTTGGGCGCGGCTGTTGTGGCGCGCCGCCACGCCCTGCCTCGGATTCACCGCGGTGCTGGTCGGGATGGCCTTCTTCACGGGCGCGCTGCAAGGCACGCCCGTCTCGCTGGGAGAAGGCCTGGAGACCACCGTGTACGCCGTTCTGACCGAACCGGGGGAGTGACGCAAATGGCCTTCCCCTGGAAAGTCGTGGCGGCGGCGGCGGTGATTTTTGTCGCGGGCGTGGTCTCCGGCAGCGTGGCCACGCGGATCTACGACACCCGGACGAAGCGCCCGTTTGGCCCGCCGATGCCCGGCGGCCCGCCCAGCCCGTGGGTGGGCCAGCGCATGGATTTTCTGAAGTTCATGGGCGACCGCCTCGGGCTCAGCCCGGAGCAACGGGAACAGATTGACCGACTTATTAAGAACAGCCAGCAACGCACCCGCGAGCTTTGGGAACCCGTGGCCCCCAAACTTCAGGAGGAGATGCGGCAGTTGAAGGAGGCCGTGGACGCGGTGTTGACCCCCGAGCAGCGTGCCAGGGCGGAGGAATTGCACAAGCAGCGCTTCTCGCGCCCACCCGGAGAGCGAGGCGAGCGTCCCGGCCGATGGGGGGATGGTCAAGGCCCGCGCCGCCGCCCGCCTGGCGCGCCTCAAGAAGGTGGAGGGCCGCCGCTGGGGCCGCCGCCGGAGAACCCGGTCGGCGGACAGCCCACATCGCCTCCCGGCCCGCCGCCGCAAGGTGAAGCTCCCTGATCAGAGGTACTGACGGCCGGTGGGTCTGACGTGTGGCCGTCCAGTTTGCGCAGCACGGCGCAGAGCGTGGTCAGGCGCGGCGTGGAAACTCCCACCGCTTCCGCCTGCCGGCGCGGTTCTTCGAACAGACTTTCCACCTCCAGCGGCAGCCCACGCTCGAAATCCAGCAGCGTGGAGGCCTTGTAGGCGCCCATGCACCGAGTGCGCTCGAGATTTTCCTCTACCAGCGACTCTGCAAGCGCAAAGCCCCGGCCCCGGGCACCGCGAATGACTTCGCCCATCAACTCGCGCGCCAGCCCCAGCCATTGCGGATTGGCCAGCAATCTGTCGGTCGCCAGGGTCTGCCGGCGGTCCCAGCCGTCGTCCGGCACCCGGCCTTCGAGAAAGGCTTCGTAGCCCACCACGCCGGCCACGCCGAGGCCGTTGAACGGCACGTTCCACACCAGTTTTTCCCAGTGCGCCCGTTCGAGATCGTCGGTCACGCGCACCGGAATGCCGGCCCGTTCAAACAGCGCCGCCAGCCGGCGCAGACGCTCCCCCGCCGGCCGCCGGTATTCGCCGAGCACCACCAGGCCGTGCGCGGTGTGGCGGATCACGCCGGGGGCGACACGGTTGAGGCATACGAAGCACAGACCGCCTCCGACGCGTTTCGGGCCAAACAACGCCACCAGCCGATCCTCGTTGCCCAGGCCGTTTTGCAGCGTCACTACAAAGGTGTGCGCGCCGACCAGCGGCGGCAGCAGGCGGGCAAACTGGTCGTTGGCCGTGGTCTTGAGTGCGATGAGCACAACGTCGCAAACGCCGATCTCCTCCGGCCGGCGGGCGGCGCGGGGATGCGCAGTGAACTCGCCATCCACGCTCATAATCCGCACACCGGCGGCGCGTACCACGGTGAAGTCCGACCGCAGCAAAAAATACACGTCAGCTCCGGCACGGCTCAACCGCGCGCCGTAAAAGCTGCCCACCGCGCCGCAACCCACGATGGCGATTTTCATGCCCCCAATAAAAAACAGGCACCCTGACAGCGCCAGAGTGCCTGTTCGGAAAAAGCGGCCGGGCTAGCCTCCCAAGATCGCGTCCTTTGCCGCCTTGGCCACGCGGAATTTGACGACCTTCTTGGCCGGTATCTTGATGGCCTCACCGGTCTTGGGGTTGCGCCCCATGCGGGCCTTGCGGTTCACCAGCACCAGCTTGCCCACACCGGGGAAGGTAAAGCTGTTCTTGGCGTTTTTGTAGGCCATCTCGGCCAACGTGTCCAACACGAGCACCGCCTGTTTCTTGGTGATGCCGACCTTTTCGGCCAGCGCGGCGGCGGTCTGCGACTTCGAGAGCGGTTTACCCATAGTTTCGACTGAGTTTTGTTGAGGTTGAAACAACGGACGACGCGGCCCTTTTAACAGCGGCGCGCCGTGGCGCAAGGAAAAAGGCCGGAAAATCGCGGTGTTTCTGTACCCGGCCGCCGCCGCGCTTCTTGTTAACCGGCGCCCGATCTTGTTTTCACCGGGGGGAAAGCTGGCGGTACCAATCGAAATACCGCGCGCGAAAAGCGTCGCGGGCGGCCGTGTCCACCAGCAACCGGTCCCAATCTAACGCCGGGGCGTTGGCCGGCGCTATGCGGGCCGGTATTCCGGTGGTGAAACGGCGCGCCAGCGCTTGGAACTCGCGCGCCCACGCCTTTTCGCGTCCATCCGCGGTGAGCAGGCCGATGAACTCGGTCACGTCGCGGGCACCGGGATGGTCGTACAACCCCCAGTTTAGCCAGCCGCACACTGAGCCGGCGGTGGTTTCCACAACCCGCCGGCACCAGCGTGCCTGTTGTTCCTCGCTGGCGAACGGGTGCCGGCCGCTGTTGATGGTCGGCTTGCCGCCGCCGTACCAGCCGAACTCTGCGAGCACCACCGGCTTGCCAGACCGCGCCACCTCGCGCACCACGCAGTCGAGATAGGCGAGGTTGCGCAGTTCGTCCTCCTCATTGCGGTACTCATAAAAACCCACGGCCAGCGGGTAGAAATGCACCTCCAGGAAATCCAGCCACGGCGCCTGCCGCTCCGGCCGGAACCCCGCGTAATGCCACGCACCGGCAATGCCCACCGGCACCGACCACTGGATCAAACCCACCGTCACCAGCGCCTGCGGATCGGCGGACTTGATGGCCATCGCCTGCCGCCGGGTCCATTCGTCAGCCACGGCCTCGCGACAGCGCTGGAAGTCGAGCAACTCGCGGCCGGGTGGCGCGTCGCGGGCCGGGACCGGCACCTCACCCAGCGCGACCGGTCGTTCCGGCGTGCCCCAGGCTTCACGAACTTTGGCGGCGACGCTGTACTGCGTTTGCAACCAGGCGTTCCACCGCACCTTCATCGCCGGCGTGTCCCAGCGCACCTCGGGCTCGTTCAACAGGTCGTAGGCGAAGATGACGTTCCGATCACGGTACCGCGTGGCAAGGAGTTTCCAGAACTCTTCGAGCGCCTGCAGCACCCGCTCCTCGGCGATGCGGTCGCCGCGCGCCCACTCGGGCAACCCTTCCCAGTGGTCCGGCCCGGTCGGGTGGACATAAAGGCCGGCCTCCTCGGCGAGCGCGAGAAACTGGTCGAACTTCGCCAAGCCCTCCTCGGCCAGCCTGCCCGGCTCCAGGTAGAACGAGCCGAAGGTGAGAAACACGCGCACGCAGTTGCCGCCGAGTTCGCGAAGCCTCGCGAAATCGCCACGCGTGGCCTCCGCGTCGAACTGCTTCCAAACCTGCGGCGCCCAGCCGGTGCCGGGCCGGAAATAATTCACCCCAAACGGCACAAACGGCTGGCCCTCGTTCGTGACAAAGCCGCGCCCGTCCGGGCTGACGCGGACTTTGGGTAAGGCGCGGGCCGGCGTGGCGGATTCGCCAGCAAAAGCGGCGGCGGCGGCCAGCAACAAACCCGCCAGCGTGAACGCGGCCGGTCGGTTCATGGCGAAGTTCGGCTGAACCGCTCGACAAACTTGTCCGGCGTCATGCCGGATTCGTTGACGTGCGTGACTTTCGTCCATGGCCGCGCGGGGTCGCCTTGCGCCAGCTTGAGCCACCTTTGCGCAAACTCGGCCCTGGACTCGGCCACCGGCCAGGCCGCACTCGCCTCGGCGCACTCCTTGCGGAGCTTGTCCCAGAGCGAGAGCCAGACATAGCCGAGCCACAGGCGGCCGCGCTGCGTGCGCGCGAGCAATTCAGCGTCCCCCGCCACCGCCGTCTCGGCCTCCCGCCAGAGCCGCTCGGCTTCCATCAGCGTTTTGAAGTTGTGAAACGGCGTGTCCGTCCTCGAAAAACACGTCAGGTTCCAGCCGGCCGAGGCCTCGTGCATCAGGTCGAGGTAGCGCGCAATCGCCGGCGCGGCCGGGCCGTAGTAGCCCTCGAGGAATTCGCGGATCAGCGCGCGGTCATCCTGGCGCGGGTCCCAGAGCAGTTGGGCCAGCACCCAGGCGCGCAGTTCGCCGAACTCGGCGCCGTGGCTCTGATACGCGCCCTGTTCGAAGAGACCCTTGACATTGTGAGCTGCAAAGAACCGCACGTTCGGTCCCAGCACATACCAGTTTGGGTGCGGCTGGAGGTAGTGGGCGAAGTCGGTCGTGTAGTCCCAGATGTAGAGCCGGTCGCAAATCTTCGCCCAGCCGCGGATGTCGTCGGCGAACTTCGCGTTGGCCGGCGCCTCGAGCGGCTCCCGGAAATTGCACTCGATCGAGCAGAGCCGGACGATCACGTTCGGCCGCGGCTTGAGCGTGCGGGGCGGCTGGCGGGTGTACTGGTAGGCCAGGGTGTCCACTGCCACGTGGGGGAACTCCTTTTCAATCTGTTCGGCGATGTGGTTGACAAAGTCCAGCATCGTGCCGGCATGGCTGCCCTCGGCCTCGTCCAGCGCCTTGCACCGGGCACATTCGCAGAAGCCGTACCAGTCGTTTTGGGAGACCGAGATGATCCGCGCCTCGGACGACTCGCGCAGCCACTGTTTGACCCGCTCGATCACGTACGCGCGCAGCTCCGGGTTGGTCAGGCAGAGCTGGGCGTGGTCGTGAGTCCGCTTGCCCTTGATCTCGCTGTACCACTCCGGGTGCTTGGCGAAGTGCTCCGCAGGCGGCACCAGCGGATAGAAAGTGTGGACAAAGCCCTTGTAGCGGATGCAGCCGCCCCAGTCCTCGGGGATGTTGGCGGACTGGCTGTTCGAGAAGTTGCGCACCGCCCAGCGCGCGTCGAAGGCCGGGTACCAGAACGGATCGCGCGACTCGAAGACCGGCCGGTAACGCACGTCCAGTTCGCCCACCTCCAGGCGGGGCTGCTTCGGCACACGCGCTGCCCAGGGCGTCCACCAGCGCACACCGCATTGGCTCTGGAGAAACTGGCTCACCGCGTAAAGCGTGCCGCGCGGGCGGCCGCCGGCGAGCAGCAGGTGGTCATCCTTGGTCTTGATGACGATTTCCTCGAGGCCGAGTTGATCGAAGGGCACTTCAGGAAAGAGCCGCTTCGCGGCGTTGCCGGGACCCACGACGATGGCTCGTTCGGGCAGGGTCTCCGCCGGATGCACTATCTTGAAGTCGGCACCGGTGATTTCGCGGAGCAGGTCGGCAAGTTCTTTAGCGGCGTTGTTCTCGGCCAGCGACGCTTCGGCGTGGACCAGAATCACGTGCCGGGTGACGCCGTCCACCGCGAGGGCCAACGACGCGGCGGTGGCCAGGGGGCAAAGCGGCCAGGCGGCAAGGCCCAGCGCAAACAGGGTGGCTTTCATGGCGTGAGCTAACGGCCGCGCCGGCGACAAGGCAAGTACCAAGCACGGCGGGGCGCCCGGCAGCTTGCAGCTTGACGCTGGTCGTCGGTACGCGGAAAACCCTCCGCAACCCGCGACCCGCGAACGGGGCCGCAACCGCCTGCTCGCCGGTCCATGAATGAATCATCCCGCGCTGACCGCCTTGTTGCAGAACGCCGCGCTGGTGCTGGTGATGGTGGTCTTGTTCGACCTGCTCACCAGCCGGCAACGGTTGGCCGGAAAGCCGATGCGCGAAATCCTGGTCGGCTTGGTTCTTGGCGGTCTGGGGATCGGGTTGATCGCAGCTTCGTTCCGGCTCGAGTCTGGCATCGTATTTGACACACGTTCGGTGCTGCTCAGCGTGTCGGCCTTGTTTCTGGGGCCGATCCCGACGGTGGTGGCCCTGGGAATGACCGCCGCCTTCCGTCTCTGGATGGGCGGCGCCGCGGCTTGGCCCGGCGTGGCAGTGATTTTGACTTCCTGCGGTCTTGGCCTGGCCTGGCGGCATTACCGGCGGCGTCCGCTCGCGGACGTGAGCTGGGGTGAGCTTTATCTTTTCGGTCTGGTGGTGCATGTCGTCATGCTCGCACTGATGCTCGCGCTGCCGTGGGAAACCGCCCGGCGAGTGCTGGCAGGCATCAGTCTGCCGGTGTTGTTGATCTACCCGCCAGCCACGGCCGCGCTGGGCCTGCTGCTGGCCAACCGCCTGCGCCGCGAGCGGGACGCCCTCGCGCTGGCGGAAAGCGAGGCGCGCTTCCGCTTGATGGTGGAGGCCATGCCGATGGCGATCCTCGTCACCCGCCTGCCCGCCTACGAAGTCGAGTACGTGAACTCGAAGGCGGCGGAGCTGTTTCGCTTCCGCGCGGCCGACGCCGTCGGCCAGCCCACGCTGAGTTTTTATGCCAATCCGGACGACGCGCAACAAGTGCGCGCCCAACTGGAGCGAACCGGCCTGGTGGAGAGCGGCGAAATCCTGCTGCAACGCGCGGGCGGCGGGTGTTTTTGGGCGGTGATCTCTTCCACCGTGGCCACGGACGCCCGGGGACGGATCACGCTCACGGCCATACGCGACATCACGGAGCGCAAGCTGGCAGAGGAGGCGCTCCACCGCAGCGAGCGGAATTACCGCGAGATTTTCAATGCCACGAACGAAGCCATTTTCCTGGACGATGCCGAGACGGGCCGCCTCCTGGACGTCAACGACGCCATGTTGCGGATGTACGGCTACGACTCGAAGGCCGAGGTGCTGGCCGGCAACGTCGGAGACTTGAGTGCCAACGAGCCACCCTACACCCAGGAGGAGGCGTTGCGCCGCATCCGTCGGGCCATCGAAGAAGGGCCCCAGGTCTTTGAATGGCTGGCGCGCCGGAAAAACGGGGAGCGGTTTTGGGTGGAGGTTTCGCTGCGCGGCTCGGAGATCGGCGGCCAGGGCCGCGTGCTGGCGGTCGTCCGCGACATCACCGAGCGCAAACGGGTCGCGCACGAACTGGAGCGGCGCGAATTGTACTTCCGCTCGCTCATCGAAAACGCCTCGGACCTCATCACAGTTGTCAACCGTGACGGGGTGATCCGCTTCTTGAGCCCTGCCAGCGAGCGGATTCTCGGCTACCCGTCCGAGACCATGACCGGCCGCGACGTGTTCGAGATCGTCCACCCGGACGATGTCGCGGAAGCGCGGGCGGCGCTCGCGCGCGTGTTGACCGACCCGGCCACCCGCGCTCCCCACGAACTCCGCCTCCGCCAGGCGGACGGCCAGTGGCGGGTATTCCAGGCGGTCGGCCGGCGCCTGCCCGGCGAAGACGGGGAGGAGCTGATCGTCGTGAATTCCCGCGACCTCACCGAGCATCGGAAACTCGAGGAACAGCTCCGCCATGCACAGAAAATGGAAGCCATCGGCCAGCTCGCCGGCGGCGTGGCGCATGACTTCAACAACATCCTCGCAGTGATTCTGTTGCAGGCCGAGCTGATCACCCTGACCGGGGACCTGCCCGCCCGCACGCGGGAAGGCGTGGGCCAAATCCGTGCCGCCGCCGAACGCGCCGCCATCCTCACCCGGCAGTTGCTCCTGTTCAGCCGCCGCCAGATGATGCAGCCGCGCAAACTGGACCTGAACGAAATCGTCACCAATCTCACCAAGATGCTCCGGCGGCTGATCGGCGCGGACGTGCAACTGCAACTGAACCTCCATCCGGCGCCGCTAATGACGGTGGCCGATCCCAGCATGCTGGATCAGGTGTTGATGAACCTGGCGGTGAACGCCCGTGACGCCATGCCGAACGGCGGCCGCCTGGTCATCGAAACCAGCGAGCACCTCGTGGATGACCGTGTCGCGCGACTTCACCCGGAGGCCGCGCCCGGCCGCTACGTGTGCCTGAGCGTGAGCGACACCGGCTGTGGCATCCCGCCGGAAATCCGGTCGCGCATCTTCGAGCCGTTTTTTACCACCAAGGAAGCGGGCAAAGGCACGGGGCTGGGCCTCGCCACGGTCTTCGGCATCGTCAAACAACATCGTGGCTGGATCAGCGTGTACAGCGAACCCGGCCGCGGCACGACCTTCCGCGTCTTCTTTCCCGTCCGTGCGGAGTCGGCCATGGAAACCGCGTGGTCGGCGGCGGTACCCAGTGCGCGTGGCGGCACCGAAACCATTTTGGTGGTCGAGGACGAGCCGGCCGTGCGCGCCCTGACCACCGAAATCCTCGAAGGTCATGGCTACCGTGTGCTGACCGCCGCCAGCGGCGAGGCCGCGCTGGCGCTGTGGCGGGACCACCGCGACCGTGTGGCGCTGGTGGTGACCGACCTCGTGATGCCCGGCAGTGTGAGCGGCCCGCAATTGACCCGGCGGTTGCAGGCGGACCGGCCGGGGCTCAAGGTGCTTTACGTCAGCGGTTACAGCGCCGAAATCGCCAGCCAGGAGCCGCCGTTGCGCACGGGCGTGAACTACGTGCAGAGGCCGTTTTCCCCGAATCAACTCCTGGAAACCGTCCGCCGTTGTCTGGACGGTTGACGGTCCGGGCGCGCCGACATCCAGGTCCGCTGAGGCGGGGTTGCGCGCAGCGCGTTCCCTCGTTTTTATTGCCTCATTCCGGCTCAGAATTGGAAGGCCACGTTGGCGATGATCGTGTAGTCGGCAAACGCGGCGTCGCCCGGTATCGTGCCCAGTCCGGTGATTTCGCCGTACCTTTCATCGGCCACGCTTGCCTGGCGGTTGCGATACAACGCCACCGGCGCCAGCACCTGTGCGGACCAGCGGCCGCGCATCCAACCCAGACCGGGTTCGATGGACACCGCGTACCCGGGGCGCCGGAAGCCATCCGTATCGCCCAGTGCGTCCTCCACCGGCACGCCTTCGATGCGCCCGGCGAGGGACAGCGAAAGGCCCCATTTCGGCACCAGCGAGAACGCGAAGCCGCCGCGCGCCATGTACTGGTCCGCGATGGACATTACGTCCTCGAGGGCGAGTTCGTTGTTGTAGCCCAGCGCGGTGGCGTTCTCGAGGTACTGCTGGAAGCGCGGGTCGCCCGCCGCGGCGCGGGTGCGGATGTTCTGAATGGTCTTGCCCCGCACCGAGCCCGTCCGCGTGGACACCCCGTTCACGTTCTCCGGGTTGAACAGGTAAAAGCCTTGAAGAAAAGTGGAGAAGCGCGGGTGGACCTGGTACCAGGCGAACAGTTCCGTCGTGAACCCCCAGCCGCCGTCCCCCGGCTGGATGGACTGGTCCACGTAATGGGTCTCCGGACCGCGCGTGGTGTAGAACGTGTCCTCCGCCTCGTAATCGCCGGTGGGCGCCTTCAGCCCGATACCGAGCTGGATGTTGCCCTTGGGCATGGACTCCGGTTTCCACAACCAGGCGTAGGCCGTGAGCCGCAGGTCACCCAACCCGCCAGCCTCGGTGTGGTAACGCTCGCCGGATGCGTTGCCCTTGTGCTCGTACAGCGAGGAGCGGTCGGAATACACGAACGGCAACACCAGCGCCGCGCTGAAACGCGGCGTGATCTGGTAGCTGAGCGACAGATCAAAGAAGTGGGAGTCATTGATGACCTCGGTGCCGGCCTCCTCGCGGGTCTGGCCCTGCGCGTTGCGGGTCTCCTCGTCGCCGGCGAAGTGGCGGAAGGAATGCAGCCAGCGATAGCCGATGCCCACCTGCCACTTGCCCGCGTCAGTGTGAAGGCTGGGATCGGCCAAGGACAGGCCGGTGGGACAAAAGCCGCCGCCCCGGATGGCGATACAGCCCTGGGTGAGACCCGTGGAATCGAGCGCCCCACCCAACAGGACCAGCGGCCACAGGCACCGTGCGGCGGACGACTTGGAGGAATAGCTAATTGGCTTCATAAGTAATTCAAGCCTGACGCGAGAAGCCGGGCCCGGCGGGCATTGGGGGACGAACGGCGGGAATTCCGGGGTGGACCGCCGCCGCCAGCCGGCGAGCCGGTAGGTGAACGCCGCGGACCTGCGTATCGAGGGGCGGGCTGCTGTCAGCTAGTCCTCGGCGGGAACCGCCACGCGGTAGAACGCCGCGGCCTGTCCCAGCGGCACGGTCCAGGGACTGGTGGCGTCCCGCACCGCAGTCCATCCGCCGGCAACCGCATCGGTCCGTTGTAGCGCGCCGGTGTCCCAACGCAGTACGAGCCCGCTGTCCACGCGGGTGGCCCGCAGCCGCGCCCGCAGGTCGCGGATGTCCCAGAGCCGCACGTTGTCGCCGGCGGTCAGGATCCAGTCGCCGCGCACGTTGAAAGCCACGGCGTTCACTGATGCCGTGTGGCCGAGGAAGACACGCAGTTCCTCGCCCGAGTGCGCGTCCCACAACCGGGCGGTGAAAAACGGGAAGCTTTCGCCCGTGAGGATGAACGCGCCGTCCGGCGAGAAGATGGCCGTGTGGAGGAAAGCCGCGGGCACCACGATTTCCCGGACGAGCCGGCCGGACGCCACGTCAAACAAACGCAACAAGCCGCCTTCCCAGCCCACCAGCAATCCCGTGCCCGAGGGCGAGAAATCCACCGCCTGCACGTGGCCCGCGTCCTCCTCGAAGGTCCGGACAAGCCGACCCGTCCGCGCGTCCCAGACGTGTGCCCTGGGATCAAAACTGCCACCGCCGCCGGCCACCAGCGCGCCGTCGGGGGAAAGTGCCACCGAAAAAACCGCCCCGACGTGGCCGGCGAATGTCCGCAAGTGGTCGCCGGTTGCCGTGTCCCACAATCGCACCGTGCCGTCCTGCGCCGCGGTGACCACGCGGCTGCCGTCGGCCGAGAACACCGCCGCCGTCAGCCAGTCTGAGTGACCTGGCAGTTCGCGCTCGAGCTCGCCGGTGTCGGTCCGCCAGAGCCGAGCGGCCTTGCGGGGAAAACCAATGGTTGTCAACACCCGCGCGCCGTCCGGTGAAAAGGCCGCGGCCATGGTGCCCGCGCCATGACCCTCGAGGGCGCGCACAAGCTGGGCGTTGGTACGATTCCACAGTCGGGTCAGCTTTTCGACGCCGCCGGCGAGGATGAGGCGCTCATCCGGCGAGAAGGCCACGCCTGTGAAGGTGCTGGTGGTATGCCCGTATAAGACGTCCACCACGGCGCCGGTGGCGAGTTCCAGGACTTCGACCTGGTTGAACACGGTGGCGATGACGGCCCGGCCGCCGTGCGCCGCCACACTCAGCGCGCTCAGCGGGTCGCGTTTGAAGTTTTGGAGCACCGCGCCGCTGGCCACATCCCAGACGAGAACCCGGCCGTCCAGGCAACCGGCGATCAAGGTCGTGGCGTTCGTGCCGGTCGCCAGGTCCGCAATAGTCCCCGTGGCGCCCTCGAAAGTCCGGATGCGCTGACCGGTGTCCAAATTCCACAGATGCACTCGGCGGTCGTCGCCGGCGGTGGCAAGCCGCCGTTCGGGGAGCAACGCCAGCGCGCGCGTCGTTCCCGCGTGTTCGCCGAACGAGCGGACCCGCTCGCCGGTGGCCAGGTCCCACAGGGCCACTTTGTTGGTGGGCGAGTTGTCGGCGGTGACGAGCCGCCAGTCGTCCGGCGTGAGCAGTGCGTCGGTGATGAAGCTTCCCGGCACGGTCACCTGACGCAGCAATGCGCCAGACTCGAGGGACCAGACGCGCGCGGAATTGTCGCTGCTGGCCGACACAAATGAGCGTCCGTCCGGCGTGAAGGCGAACGCATTGATCTCCCTTTCGTGCCCCGCGAACCCGCCCAGTGACGCACCCGTATCCGCCGCCCAAAGCCGGATTGAGCCATCGCGTCCGCCGGTCAGCAACACGCGGCCGTCCGGCGAAAAGGCCACAGCGGTCACCGGCACGCCGTGCGCCTCCAACCGGTGCCGGACCTGGCCGGACGCGAAATCCCATAGAAATGCGCCGGTCTGCCCGGCCGTGGCCAGGCGCGATTCGTCGGGCGACACGGCCAGGGTGTGCAACTCGCCCAGACCGTAACTGCGCCTGGCCTGGCGGACCACGTCGCCGAGCAGCCCGGCGGCGGAGACAACCAGAACCGCCAGCACCAGACAAATTGAACGGGAGCAAACCAGCATGCCCGCAAACTACTCCTCACCACCCGCACCGCAATGGAACCAAAGTACCACCCGCCCTGGCCTGATCTTTTGCGCTGCGGACAGAGGCCTTCGGGAGCCGGCTCAAGTGTCTTACCGCCGCAATCATTGCGGTGTGGACTACTTTGGTAAAGAGTACCGCCATGCGTCCACGCGCCTCCCGCTTGTTGCAAACGCTGGCCAGCCTGGGGCTCGCAGTTTTCCTGACCCATCCGCCGGGGCTTGCCGGCGAGTCGCCCGTCCGCCAACTCTGGCTCTACGTGTCCCGGAACCTCTGGGTGGACGCGAACATCGAGGCGTTGGAGAAGCAGTTCGCGCGCGCCGGCCGGTCCGGTTACACGCACGTGCTGCTGGCCGACTCGAAGTTCGGCAAGCTCGGCGACATGGACGCGCGCTATTTCCGCAACGTCGAGCGCGTGAAACACGCGGCGGCCGCGAACGGTCTCGAGATCGTGCCGGCGCTGTTTAGCATCGGCTACTCAAACGACCTGCTGTGGCACGATCCCAACCTCATCGAGGGTCTGCCGGTCACAAACGCGCGGTTCGTCGTGCAAGGCGGCGTCGCCCGCTTGGAGCCGGACCCCCCGCCGGTGCTGCGCGGCGGCGACATGGCCGACCTCAAGCTCTGGGACTGGAAGGACGACAACATGGTCGCCGATGCCGGGGCGGTGCGGGTGACCGATCCGAGGGGTGCGAACGCGCGCATTTCCCAGAAGCTTGCGCTCACGCCGTTCCGGCAATACCACCTTACCGTACGGGTGAGGACGCGGGACTTTCGCGGCACGCCGGAGGTCAAGCTGCTGGCCGGCAACCGCGTTCTGAACTTCAACCACCTCGGCGCCAAGCCCACGCAGGATTGGACCACCCACCACGTGGTCTTCAACTCGCTGGCGAATCGCGAGGCGCAGCTTTACCTCGGCTGCTGGGGCGGCGACAGCGGCTCGCTCTGGTGGGACGACGCGCAGATCGAGGAGGTCGGGTTGTTGAACGTGATCCGCCGCGAGGGCGCGCCGCTGACGGTCACAACAGAAAACGGCACGGCGCTGGTGGAAGGTCGAGAGTTCGAGCCGGTCAAGGACCCGAAGATGGGCAACCACCCGTGGAACGGCGCGTACGACATCTACCACGAGCCGCCAGTGATCAAGACCACCCTGCCCGACGGCACGCGGCTGCGCGTGTCGTATTACCACGCCGTCACCATCTACGGCGACCAAGCGATGATCTGCCCGTCCGAGCCACGCACAGTCGAGTTGCTGCGCGAGCAGGCGCGGCGCATGCATGCCGCCTGGGGCGCGCGTGGCTACATGATGAGCCACGACGAAATCCGCGTGCTCAATTGGTGCTCCGCCTGCCAGCGTCGCGGCCTCGACGCCGGGGCCATCCTGGCCGACAACGTCCGCACCTGCATCCGCCTGCTGCACGAGGTCAACCCCGGCGGCCGCATCTATGTGTGGAGCGACATGTTCGACCCGCACCACAACGCGCGCGCGGACTACTACCTGGTGCGCGGCAACCTCGCCGGCTCGTGGGAAGGCCTGGACAAGGACGTAATCATCGTGCCGTGGTATTTCGACAAGCGGGCCGAGAGCCTGCGATGGTTCGCCAGCCGCGGCCATCGTCAGGTGATCGCCGGCTATTACGACGCCGCCCCCGAGCAGGTGCGCGACTGGCTGGAAGCCGCGCGGCCTTACGCCGGCGTGGAAGGCGTCATGTACACCACCTGGCAACAACGGTACGAGGATCTGGAGCGGTTCGCCGCGGTCGTGACCGGGCGCGAACCATAAGCGGCGCGGGCTTCATCGCGAACGGTTCGCCGCGGGTGGTTTGGGGGGGAGGAGCTTGTCCACCACGCCCGTTTTGATGCGGATCGAAGCACCCACCACCGCCATCGCCAGCGCGATGCCCAGCACTGTGTTGAATGCCGCCCGTTTCCAACCGCGTCCCACGGCGTCGCCCAGGTAGCTGCGTTTGTTGTTCAGGATCAGAAACGCCAGGTACGCGATCGGCAGCATGGTGAACGCGATGGCCGAGGCGAGCACCGGCAGCCAGAGCGGATTCGGCACCATCACGCCCAGGATGCCGATGGCCGGGGTGAGCGTGAAGAGCCGGTAGCGCGCCGGCGTGTATTCGAGCCCGAACATCTCGCAGACCGTAAATCCGCAGCAGACCATGTGCGCGCTGATCGCCCCGCAGGCCATGCCCATGAAACCCAAATCGAACACGACGCGCCCCAGCGAACTGCCCAGCACGCCGGCCAGACTTTGCGCGGCTTGAATCGGCTTGAGATTCGCCACCGTGACCTCGGCTCCCAGCACGGTGCCGAACGGCGGTTGGTGGATGGTGGCCGCCATTCCTACGATGATCAGCGAGGTCAGGACCACGTACGGCACAAACAGCGACAGCCCAAGATCGAAGCGGGCCAGTCCCTTGTGTGCGGGGCCCCAGCCCTTGGCCAGCAGCGAGTACGGGTAGAGAAAGGTCATGTTGATGCCCACCGCCGCGCCGATCGCGCCCAGCACGGTGGTCAATGCGCCGGGCCGGTCGGGAATCTGGAACGTGAAGAACCCCTTGAGTAGCGCGCCGAAATCGAGCCGGCCTTTCGCCAGTTGCGTCACCACCACCACCAGGAACGCCAGCATCGTGAGCCGGATCATCCAGCGCAGCGAGGTTTCGTAGAACCGGATGCCCGCCGGCTTCGAACCGTAGTTCCAGGTGAGCACGATGTTGATGCCCAGGATCGCGAGACCACCAGCGAAGCGCACCGACGTTTCGATCGCACGCGAGCCTTCGGCGTTTTGCACCCCGGCCACGCTCGCCAGGTCCCACACCGCGCCGCCGAGCAACGCGTACTGGCCGAAGTGCCAGATCACGGTCGAAACGATCGTGGCCAGCGCCCACAAGAACGCGACGGACGGATGCAGTTCGCGCTGGAAGATGCGGTAGGCGCGCTCGCTCCGGGTCAGCGTGATATTCGCCAACGCCGCCAGCATGAACACGCCCAGCAGCATCGCCACCGGCTGCACCCACAACAGCGAATAGCCGTAGAACGCCCCCGCCATCACCGAGGCCGCCGCGCTGCCGGCGCCCAGTGTCATGGCGCTTTGCATCCAGGCCGGGCCGGTCAGCTTGTAGTAGCCGCGCAGGCGCTCGAGCAGTGGCCGCCTTTCCAGCTCGCGCAAGGCGTCGGCTTCGCGCCGGAGCTTTTCCGGATCCCATTTGCTGGTCATGGGGAGGCCGGCGGCTGGGGGCGGGTTTGCGGTGGACATGGCGGGAGTGTTCGGGGCGAGCACACGGCGGACAAGCGGAAAGGCGAAAAGGGAGTAATTCATCAGCCTTGGCGGGGCGAGACCCTCTCGGGTCCGGCAATTCCTCCGGCAGGGCTCTGGAGGATTCTCGCCCCCACCACGATACGCCGAGGAATTACGAAAAAGCGTCCGACCTGGCGCGGAACCTTCCCGGCCGGGCACCGGAGCGCGGACGTTCACGCCCTCAGCCTGCGCCGCGCCGCAACGTGGTCTCGGCCAAGATTGGAAGGGTCACTCAACCGGATAGGGCACCGTTGCACCGGCGCCGTTCTGCGAGCGCAGTCAGCCGCTGCTGTTGCCACCCGGTCTCTGAAAGCCGGCAAATCGCCCGCGCGTGCCCAGGTCGCGCTCGATGCGCAGCACTTCGTTCCATTTCACCATGCGTTCGCTGCGGGTAAACGAGCCCACCTTGAGCTGACCCGCGTTGGTGGCCACGGCCAGGTGCGCGATGAAGGCGTCCTCGGTTTCGCCCGACCGCGCCGACACGATGGGCTGCCAGCCGGCGGTTTGCGTGAGCCGGATGGCTTCGAGCGTTTCCGTGACCGTGCCGATCTGGTTCAGCTTGATGAGCACCGCATTCGCCACCCGCTGCTCGAGGCCCGACCGGATACGCGTGACGTTCGTGGTGAACAGGTCGTCTCCGACGAGTTGCACGCGCGTGCCGAGCAATCGGGTGATCTGCTGCCAGCCCTCCCGGTCGGTGTCAGCCAGCGGGTCTTCGAGGGAGACAATCGGGTAGCGTCCGCACCAGTCCGCCATCAAATTGACGAACTCCTCCGCCGTGAACGCGCGCCCTTCGAGCTGGAACCGGTACCGGCGCGTCGCCTCGTCGAACAGGTCGCTGGCGGCAAGGTCCAGCGCGATGGCGGCGTCGCATCCCGGAGTGTAGCCGGCGCGCTCGATGGCTTCGACCAGCAGGGCCAGCGGCGCCTCGTTGGTCTCGAACTCCGGCCAGTAACCGCCTTCGTCCGCCACGCCAAAGTACCGGCCCCGCTCGCGGAGCATGTCGCCAGCCGTGTGATAGATGTTGTGGGTGATCTCCAGCGTCTCGTGGAAGCTGCGCGCGCCCACGGCGATCAGGAGGTAATCCTGCACGTCCGTCCGCCAGTTCGCGTGCGCGCCGCCGCCAATGATCTGGATTTCCGGCACCGGCAGCAGCGTGCCGCGGCCCCCGCCCAGGTACACGTGGAGCGGCTCGCCGTGCGCCGCCGCCGCCGCCTGGGCCACGGCCATCGAAACCGGCAGCACCGCGTTCGCACCGAGCCGGCTTTTGTTGGGCGTGCCGTCGAGTCGGATTAATACCTCGTCAATGGCGCGCTGCTCATCCGCGTTGAGGCCGCGCAGCGCCCGGGCGATCTCGCCTTCAATGTGGGCAAGGGCCCGGAAAACGGACTTGCCGCGGAAGCGCCGCGGATCGCCGTCCCGCAATTCCCATGCCTCGAACTGGCCGGTGGACGCGCCCGACGGTGCGACCCCGCGACCGCGCGCACCGTTGTCGAGCGTGACCTCGGCTTCCACGGTCGGGAAGCCGCGCGAGTCGTAAATTTGCCAGGCATGAACAGAGTCAATCTTCATGATCGTTGAGCCGGAGCGGGGAAAGCGTGAGTCCGCGCAAACCAGGCGTCCACCAAGGTGCGCAGGGTGCGATCGCCGGCAGGGAAACACCCCCGAACAAAGTCGCGAACAAACTGCACGCGCCGCGGGTCGAGGTACTCGACGGGCGACTTGCCGTCCACGCGCGCGAGCAGGAGCAGAAGCAGCAGGTTCACGACGCGCTCTTCCCAGCCCTCACCGGGCGCGGGCCGCGCGGTGAGGTACTCGCGCCAGAATTCGCCGATCAATTCCCGCAGCTCGCCGCCGCGTGGCGCATGATAGAGCCGTTTGAGAAAAAGGTGATTGAGCAGAAACGCCGCGTCGAAGGCCGGGTCGCCGTACCACGCCACTTCGCAGTCCAGCACCACCAGGCGCTCATTGGCGAGCAGGATGTTTTTCGGGCTGAAATCGCCGTGGACAAGGCATTCGCGCGTGGCTTCCAGGCGCCGCGCCTCGGCGACGAAATAGTCGCGCAGGGCGGGCTGGCGCTCGCCAGAGGTGAGCAGGTATGGCGCGGTGCGCAGTTGGTGGAAGTTGGCCGTCGTGTCGAAGCACCGTTGCAGCTCGGCGTCGCCGGCCGTCCGGCGGTGGATTTCTCCCAGCACCAGCCCGGCCCGCCGGGCGTGCCGGACCTCGAACACGCCGTGCAGCAGCAGTTGCTTCCAGTTCGCGAACCCGTCGCCGAGATACTCCATGCCGAAATAACCGGCCTCGGCGTTGGCGAAACGCACCCGCGGCACCACGCCCGGCAGGAGGCGGCCGACGCACTCGAGGCAAGCGTGCTCGCTGGCGTTGCGGCTGACATCGGCAAACCAGTCGTCCCGGACTTTCAGCTTCGGCAGTGCGCGTTTGACCACAAAGCGTTCCGTGTCGTCCTCGACCAGGTAGATCTCGCTCGACACGCCACCGCTCAAGGGCGTGAGCCGCGCCTGCGAACTGCGCACCCAACCGTCGCGACGCAGGCGCTCAAGGAATTCGCTGGCGCTGGACATCTGGACGCCGCGCAGTTTAGGGGTGTGCGGCCCGGAACGCCACGGCGATTGGTGCTCGGAAAAGCGCGGTGCCACGATACCGGCAAGCGCGCGTTTTTTGCGCTCGAAAAGCCGGTCGCGCCGTCGCACACTACACCGCATGAAAACGACTTTGCCCGCGAATAGTCTCACCCGCCGCCGGTTTCTCACCACCACCACCGCCGCGCTGACCGTGCCGACAATCATTCCTGCCGGCGCCCTCGGGGCGGATGGCGCGGTCGCGCCTTCCGAGCGCATCACGATGGGTGTGGTGGGCTGGGGCATGCAGGGGCCGGGCAACACCAGCGCCCTTCTGAACCACAAGGACTGCCAGGTGGTCGCCGCCTGCGACGTGGACCAAAAGCACCTCGAGGCGGCGGTCAACGCCGTCAACCGCAAGTACGGCAACCAGGACTGCAAGGCCTACCGCGACTACCGCGAGCTGATGGCCCGCAAGGACATTGACGCGGTGATGCTCGCCCTGCCGGACACCTGGCACGCGCTGGTCTCGATCGAGGCCGCCCGGAACGGCAAGGACATCTACGGCGAGAAGCCCCTGGCCCGCACCATCGCCGAACAGCAGGCCATCGTGAAGGCGGTGCAGCAGCACGGGCGCATCTGGCAGACCGGTTCCTGGCAGCGCTCGGTCGAAAACTTCCACAAGGCGGTCGAGATCGTGCTCAACGGCCTCATCGGCAAGGTCACCCGTGTCGAGGTCGGCCTGCCCAGCGGCCATCACGACTTCGCCGGCACCGCGCCCGAGTTGCTCAAGAAACTGGCCGGCGTGCCCGGCGCACCCAAGAACCTGGCGCAGCTCACACCGTCCAGCCCCGGCTGGAACCTGGCGGTGTCCGAACCGCCGCCCGAGCTGGACTACGACCGGTGGTTGGGTCCCTCGGCGATGGAGCCGTACGTGAAGCAGCGGGTCCACATGAACTGGCGCTGGAACTACAACGTGGGCGGCGGCCAGCTCCTGGACTGGATCGGCCACCACTGCGACATCGCCCACTGGGGGCTGGGCTTCGACGGCACCGGGCCGGTCGAGGTCGAGGGCCAGGGCGAATTCCCGCCAAAGGACGCGCTTTGGAACACCAGCACCCGGTACCGGATCACCTGCAAGTACGCCGAGGGCGTCGAGATGGTCATCGCCGGCGGCCACGGTGACATCCGCAGCGGCACCAAGTGGATCGGCACCGATGGCTGGGTGTGGGTGGACCGCGGCCGCTTTGACTGCTCCAACGAAGAGCTCAAGGACCTCTCCCGCCTGCCGGACAACCTGCGCAAGGTCAGGGCCTATTACTCGCGCGACCATTTCCGAAACTTCCTCGACTGCGTGAAGTCACGGAAGCCGACCATTACGCCGGTCGAGACCGCCCACCGCTCGGCCATCCCGGGGCATCTGGGTCTGATCACCATGCTCGTTGGCCGGAAGATCAAGTGGGACCCGAAGGCGGAAGTCATCGTCGGCGACGCCGAAGCCAGCAAGCTGCTGGGCCGCGAGTACCGCGCGCCGTGGAAGCTGGGCTGAGGCGGGCAGCGGGGTGGTGGTGTGGTTCGACGACAGCAGCGGAGTCACGCTCAGCGGACTGCATATCACCGCCGTGGAAAAGGGGGTTCCAACCTCGACGCCCTGAAGCCGGGGGGCGGTTGCGTTCCTCCGCGGTGTTCCAGTTCCTCAAGGTCCCGATGCTCCCGGCCCGCCCGCGGCCGGCAGCCCCGCCACCACCGCCCGCACCACTTCGTGGAGGATCCCGCGCTCGTGAGCGTGGCCCACGGTGAACACGACCAGCACAAACTTCCGCCCGTCCGGCAACTCCACGTACATCGCATCGTGCCGCGTCTCGCTGGTCCAGCCGGCCTTGGACCAGAGCTTCGCCCCGGGCGGCAGGGCCGGTCCGCTGAACAGCGCCTGGTCGTCGGGGTCGGCGGGCTTCGCGGCGAGGTCGCGCCGCATCAACGCCAGCATGGCGGCCGAGCGCCGGGGATTGACCGCCCGGCCGGTGACGATTTCGCAGAGCAGCCGCGCCGTGGCGTCGGTGGTCAGCAGGTTTCGTTTCGGCTCGAAGGCGCGGATGGCCTGGGTCTCGCGGCCGTAGGGGCCTTCGCACCAGGGCTTCTTGTTCACGTTGATGTTCGTGTAGCCGCGCGTGGCGAGGTAGCGGTTGACCGCGTTGCGCTTCTCGAACCAGTCGCGCAACTCCGCCTCCGGCAGTTCCGGTCCGCTGGTGGTGCCGGTGAGCAGGTCCACCACGTAATGCGTCGCCTCGTTGTACGAGAGCGCGATCATGTCCCGGAGCGCGCGCTGGAGTTCCGGGGTATCCTCCAGCCGGCCGTCCTCGAGCCATTGATGCGCCGCCAGCAGGTAAAAGAGCTTCACCACGCTTGCCGGGTAGATGGGCACGTCGCCGCGGTAACTGCCGCGCGCGGGCGCCTCGGGCCGGGTCAGGTCCACCAAGGTCACGGCCAGTTCGTCCGCGCGTAGGGGCGGGTCGGTGAAACGCGTGCGGGCCGCCTGCACCGCCGTGTCCACCACCGCCTGCGCGGCGGGATGAACCGGCGGGAGTTCGGCGGCCGGGGCGAGGAAGGGCATCGCCGTCAACAGCCAACCGGCCGGGCGGAAAACCGGGCGGCGGCGGCGCGCGGGCGAGCGGCGGCTGAACATGCGGCCAGCATGGCGGGGTGCCGCGACTCAATCCAGCCCGCGTTCCTCCAGGTCCGGCTCGTCCAGCCCCAGGTAATGGCCCAGTTCGTGCAGGTAGGTGGTGCGCACTTCGTCGCGGTACACCGCCTCGTCGCCCTCGGCGAGGTCCCAGAGGTTTTCCAGGAACAGCAGAATCTGCGGCGGCACGTCCGCGTAGCCGCTGTCTTCTTCGCCGAAAGGTTTGCCCACAAACAGGCCCAGGAGGTCCGGCTCCCAGCCGTCGGCTTGGATGGCGTCGTTGGGCCGGGGCTCGTACACCACCGGCAGGCGTTCGGCGTGCGGACGCAGCCGGCGCGGCAGGCGGCGGACAGTGCCGCGCACCTCCTCCTGAGCCATGCGCAGGAGCCGGGACCAGTCGGCCGACATGGGGGCAATTCAGCGGGCGGCCGTGGCCGGCGCGGGCGCGGCGGGCGCGGCGCGCAGCAACTCGGCCAGGTTGTAGTGGGTGTAGCGGGTGTGGCTGGCCACGTTCTGCGAATCCGCGTTGGCCACCCAGAAGTCGAGGGTCTCGGGCGCGAACAACACCGAGTGGATGTTCGAGGTCATGGCCACGGGCCGGTCCATGAGCCGGCGCGCGGCCTCGGCGTCCAGCTTCCCAAAGGCGGCCTGCACCCGCTCGGCGAGTTTCTCGTAGCGGTCGCCCGCGCTCATCAACACGGCGTCCGGAATGGCGTGCGGCAGGCGCGGATGGGCCTCGCCCGGTTTCACCACCTCGAAGGTATCCGGCGTGGCCGCGATGCCCACGGCGCGCTTCGTGTTGCCGTCGGCGATCACGTAGTAGTACTCGCAGGTGCGCGGGCCGCGGCGCATGATTTCGACCGCCTCGTCGAGCGTGGCCGTCTTTTCCATGACCTCGCGGACCAGTTGGGCCATCGGCTTGCCGTCCCAGCGGCCCTCGCCGCGTCCGCCCATCTCGCCGATCGAAATGCGTTTTTCGTTCATGGCGGTGACCGAACCGATGAAGCCGCCGTAGCTGACGTTGACCCAGGCGTGGCCGTACTCGGGCTGGTGAACGATCACCACCGCGTTGGGCTCGAGGCCCACCCCGCGCAGGTAATCGAGAATGCGGCCGTGGTACATTCGGCCGTCCACCGTGGCGCGGCCGAAGACCGCGAAGCCGCTGCAGTGAAACAGCTCGGGGAAGAAGTTCGCGAGGCGCACCTCCTCCTTGTCGAGATTCGCCGCCAGGGCCAGCGCGTCCATCTCGCGCAGATAACGCTCGTCCATGAAGGGCAGCAAGCGCGCCTGCGCGTCCTCGATTTCGCCGAAGAACCACCGGCCCTTTTCGAAACTGCTGCCCACGCCCACGCCGTAGAGGATTTTGTCCACCAGATCGCGCACCTCCCGGCGCAGCAGCACGCCGTGCTGGCGGCCCATCTCCTCGGGCGAGCCTTTCAGGAACAACACCCGGGTGCCCTCGTGCAGTTCCAAGCGACCGGCGCCCTCGGTGGCCACGAGTCGGCGTTCGCCCGTGGCCGGTCCCAGCGGCGGCACGCGCAGGTTCAGCAGCGACCAGGCGGCGGGGAAAAAGCGCTCCAGATGTGCGCGGGCCACCTTTTCGATGGTGAACACGTTGCCACCCTGCAGGCGCCAGACGTGGGCCGGCCAGGGGGACATGAGCTTGAGGTCCGCGGCTTGCAGGGTGAGGCGGTGTCCGCGGGTGTCGGCCAGGCGCAGGCGGGCGGGTAGCGAATCGGACTCCCGCACCCAGAGGGTGAACTCGCCCTCGGGCAGCTTGAACGCCTCGCGGGCCTGGGGCTGCGGCACGCCGCGTACGACCGCGCACCGCTCGCCGTCCACCACCTCGGCCGGCCGGGCCTCGAGCTGGAACATCAGCGGCAACAGGAGCAACGGCTCGCGCGGCAGGGGCAGCTTGAACGGCGGGAGCGGATTGGTGACCACGCTGTCCGGCCGGGTGCGGAACCGCGGCACCTCGGGCAGGCCCACCACGCCGAACTTCCTGCCCGGCGCGAAGACCCAAAGCTCCTGGCCGTTGCGGCCGGCCTGGATTTCGCGGCCCTCGATTTCGACCGCGACCGTGAGCTTGTCCGGGGCCTGGAAGGCAATCTGGGCTGAACGCCCGGTCAGGTTCGGCCCCAGGCCCTCGGCCTCGGTCAGGCGTAGCGTGGCTGATAAAGTCTTTGGCGTGGCGCCAGCCGGCGGTTCGATGAGCGCCACCAACTTACCCACGGCGGCACCGAGGATTTCCTGGGGCGTTTTCTCCGCCGTCTCCTGTGCGAGCACCAGGCCAACCAGCCAGGCCGTCAACAGCGGAGCGGCGAATCGAAGTCGAAAGCCAAGGACATTCATGCGGCGGAGGATAGTCAGCGCGGTCGCGTTTGCCAATGAAGCGTTGACCTCGGTCGCGCGATTCAGACCGGCGCGGCCGGTCCGCGCGCGGTCGGATCTCGCGGCGCGGGGAGTGGCTCAACGTCGGCGGGCGGTCCGGCCCGCGTGGCCATCACAAAGAATGTAGTCCGGCGGACCGAAGGCAACCGGCGAAACCGGGCCGGCTTCCGCGAAGACTCCGCCCGCGCCGGACGATAGGCGACTAGGGTCCTTCCGTGATGCGGAAGACGCGGCTCGGCGCCGCCCGGTCGAGAGGCAGCAGGACCGGGAGGCCGTCACCGACAAAATTCGTGAGCAACCGCCAGGGCTGGGTGGACAAGGCATCGGTGTAGTCCACCCGGTACGGCAAATCCTGGAGAGTGGCGATGTCCAAGGTCAGTTCGTCGCCCGCGCCGCGCCGCAGCGTACCGGTCGGCGACTGAGGCTGCGTGACGACGATTGAGAAGACGCGGGCGGTCGTGTTCGTCGCCAACGCGAAGCGGTAGCCAGGTGGCACGTTGCCGAACCGGAGGCTATGGCTGACGGTGTTGCCGCAACAGTACTGGTAGAACGGGTATTCGCCTGGACCGAAGCCCGAGAGCGCGCGGATGTCAATCCGGCCGGCGATGACCGGCGACGCGCTCTTGGAAGCGGCAGCGATGTCGAAGAAGTCGTTGGTCGTTCCCGGCGCGCCGAGGTCCACTTCGAACACGGTCTCGGGCGTCAGCACAATGCGGTTGGTGGGGCCGATGCTCCGTGTGCCGACGCTGTGGATCGCCAGGCGGCCGAAGGGTCCGTCGGAGGACGCCGGCGAGAGGACGGCGCTGACCCGGGCGTTGTAGCAAGTGATGTTGCCGGAGCCGAAGAGGTGACCCTCGAGGACGAGATTCGAGACGGACAGGATGCTGGAATTGAGGTAGGTCTGTCCCGGCCAGTACTGGTGGAAATCCCCGGCGATGTTCGAGATGCGGGTTCGTTCGCCGGGCTCGGCGTGGACCGCGCCCTGGTTCATCATGTTCCACATCAGGGTCGAGTTGGCCGACAAGAAGACCAGCGCTGGCGGGAAGTTGGTCAGCCAACCTTGGGCGGTCCCCGGGATCGCGGACAAGTGCGGGGCCGTGGTGTAGCTCCCGGGCGGGATGTTCGCCCAGGACGACCGGAACCCCGAGACGACACTGTGATCGGTGAACACTCCCGAGTTCACGATCGGGCGCTCGACGAGACCGCGGCCGCTGCCGCCGAGGAGGAAGTGCACCGGCTCGGTGCCCAGCCAGACCGTGCCTCTTGATCCGCCCCAGTTGACCGGGCGCGTGAAGACCAGCGCATCGCCCGTGATGGTGACGTTGGTGATGGACATGGCGGTCTCCACGATCTGCGCCCCCTCGAAGTCGAACCATGGCTGCGACGCGTTGCCTTCGAGGACCACCGTGCCCGCGCCGCTGAATTTGGCCGCAGGACCGATCTCAATCAAATCGTCGAGCGGCGTTTCCAGCCGGAGCGTGGCATCCACCGACACCCGCATCGGGCCGTTGAGGCGGGTGGGATTCCGAAAGTGGAGAGTGCCCTCGCGCACGTCGATGATGCCATCGTTGTGCACCCGCCACTCGATGCGCGCTTCCTCGAACCGGTTCGATTTGATGATCGTGGCGCCGAGTTCGTTCGTGAAGGTGGCAAAGTGATCCGGCGATTGGAATGCGTGCAGCCAGCGGGAATTGCCGGCGATGTGCAACTCGCTGCCGGGTTTGTTCGCCCACGTGGCGCCGTAGTCGCCCGGCGGTCCATAGGTGGGGTATTGCGCATAGACGATGCCTTCGAGAATTCGCGCTGTCCCGTAGTTCTGAAATCGGACGGCGAAAACGTTCTGGCCGAGGAGCAACGTCTCCCCCCAGCTCCGATACTCGAACGATCCCGATGGGAAATTGGTTGCCTTGGTCGGGTAGGCGTCGAGCAGTCTGCCATTGGCGACAATCAACCTTGCGTTGACATCGAGCGGGCCCGGGCCAAAGAGGATGTGAGTCAGGGTGAGCTCATTCACGGCGACGCCGGTCACCAGGAGTGTCGGCGCTTCGGAGACGGTGGCCGAATCTCTGCCGCCGGGTGGGCCTTCGCCGGGCGGATCCCAGTTTTTGAAGTTGCCCCACGATCCGTGGAGCGTTGGGTCCTCTTCGAACGCGGTGGTGGATGTGCGGGCAAAGCTCCTCTGCGCCACGGCCGGGAGAGCCAGGCCCAGCAGCGCCACCAGGGGCAACAACGCAGTCCGAAAGGCTCGGCGCCGGTGGAGGGTGGTGGGACCCGCCGGGTTTGGGCTTCGCGGAGCGACCAGCGGAGGCTTCGTCCTCAAAGTAGTTGCGCGGAAAGCGTCGGGAACCTGGACATGAGGCATCGCGCAAACTAGCTGACGCTGGCAAAGGGTCAAACTGCCGCGCGGCCGATGCCAGCCCAATGCCGTGGCTTGACCTGTCCGCCCCCGTGGCCTTAACTGCCGTTAACACAACGCCATTGTCATGAACTCGACTCCCGAATCCGTTGCCGTTGCCTCGCGTCGCGGCTTTCTGAAGACCTCCTCTGCCGCCGTTGCCGGCGTGGTGCTGAGCGGCAACCTGGGCTCCCGGCTGTTCGCCGCCAACAGCGACACCTTGAAAGTGGGCCTGATCGGCTGCGGCGGCCGCGGCACCGGGGCGGCGGGCCAGGCCTTGAGCGCCGACAAAAACACCGTGCTCACCGCCGTGGGCGACGTGTTCGGATCGGCTTGTGAAAGCGCCTTGAACGCCTTGCGAAACAACGCCGCGCTCAAGGATCGCGTTCAGGTCACACCGGATCGCATCTTCACCGGGCTGGACAACTTCCAGAAGGTCATTGACAGCGGGGTGGAAGTGGTGCTGCTGGCCGCGCCGCCGGGCTTCCGCCCGCAGCACCTCAAGGCGGCGGTCGCCGCCGGCAAGCACATCTTCTGCGAGAAACCGATGGCCACAGACTCGCCGGGCGTGCGCTCGGTGATGGAGTCGGTCCGCGCGGCCAAAGAAAAGAAACTGGCGCTGGTGGCGGGCTTTTGCTGGCGGTACGACTTCGCCCGGCGCGAGTTCTACCAGCGCATCCACGACGGCGCGCTGGGCGAGGTGCGCGCGATTTACGCGTCCTACCTCACCGGCCCGGTCAAGCCGATGCCGCCCGCCAGCAGCCGCCCCGCCGGCATGGGCGACGTGGAGTGGCAGGTCCGCAACTGGTACAACTTCGTCTGGCTGTCCGGCGACGGCCTCGTCGAGCAGGCGTGCCACAGCGTGGACAAAATCCTCTGGGCGATGAAAGACGTGCCGCCGGTCAAGGCTGTGGGCAACGGCGGCCGCGAAATCCCGAACCACGAAGGCAACATCTACGATCACATTGACGTGTTTTACGAGTGGGCCAACGGCACGCGTGGCTTCATGGCCCAGCGGCAGATCGCCAACTGTTACAGCGACAACTCGGATTACCTCCTGGGCGAAAAGGGCACCGGCACCATCAAGGGCTGGGCGGCACCGATGCTCAAGGCGGCGGAGACCTGGCGCTATCGCGGCCAGCCGAACGACATGTACCAGACCGAGCACAACGAGTTGTTCGCCTCCATCCGCGCGGGCAAGCCGATCAACGATGGCGAGTGGATGACCACCAGCACGCTGGCGGCGATCATGGGCCGCCTGGCGGCCTACACCGGGCAGGAGGTCACCTGGGAACAGGCGCTCAATTCGCAGGAGAAGCTGGTGCCCGACAATCTCACCTGGGACATGAAGCTGCCCATCGCGCCGATGGCCGTGCCGGGCAAGACGAAGCTCATCTGAGCCGGGCCGCTAGAGACCGACGTTTACACCGCGGCGCCAACTGTTCGCAGCGTGCGGTGAGCGTGGCCCCAGCCGCGGCAGTTGGGCCAACGTACTGGCCTGCGCGTGCGCCGCGGCGGCTCAGACACTTTTCAAAAGTGGCATGAGTTGCGGGAGCTTGATCTGACCGGCTTGCTGCTCGATCTGACCGGCATACCGCCCGTGCAGTGCGCGAGCCTGTTCGGTGAGATCGCCGAACAGCCCGCGCAGTTGTACTGCTGAAAGTGTCCGACCGCCGGCGTAGTACCGCTTGGCCAGATGCCCCAGCGCGTAGGTGCTGGCGAAGGACATTGCCGAGCCGGCCGCCTGTCGGCCCAGTCCCTTCAGCCATCCGGCGCCGGCCCGGCCCAGCAAGCCGCCGAGCAGCTTGCGCGCGTAGCCTTCCACGACTTGCGAGGTGAGGCCGAGACCCGCCGCAGCCAGCAGTTCCTTGATGTGTCCGCGGTCCAGCGCGAAGCCATGTCGCTTGCCGATGGTGTACACGAGCTTCATCTGCAGCGGAATGATGGCCATCGTGGCGAGGCTCTCGGGCATCAACTCCAGCGCCCCTGCGAGGATCGCATACTTCAGGATCAGCGCGTCTTGTTCGGCGTCAACGGCGGCCGGCGCGTCGGCCGGGCCGGGCGACACGATTTCGGCCTCCGCCAGCGGTGTGGTGGCCAGGCTTTCGGCGGTTTGTTCGATGTTCGCGGCCAGCGGGGCTTCAAGGCGAAGGTCCCGGCGCAAGTCCGCGAGGAACGCTTTCTCCAGCGCGTTCAAGACGTCGTCGGCTTCGCAGACACACACGGCCATCTCGTACGCGAGCTGGCGCAGTTCGGGCGTCTGCAGCGCCGCCGCCGCCGCCGCCGGCGTGACCTGCCGCAGGAGCACTCGCTGGTAAAGCGTGGCGGGATGCACCGCGCCGTCCGGCAGGGTGGCGGCGATGCGCTTCAGTTCGGCGCGTTCAAGCTCGCTCTGGCCGCCGTCGGCAAAGGCGGCGAGCAGGCACAGGGTCAGGATGGCTTCCTGTTCGGGCGTGGTCATAACGGTCTTGTGTGCTCAGACATCCGGCATTCGGCACGCGTTCACCGCTCGCTTTTCATCCGCGCGGCTGATGGCTTGACGCCGGCCGCAGGAGCGGGCGCCGGATGCTTGCGCCACCCGCGGGCAGGGGTCAACTTCCACCCGACATGTCCAAGCTGCTCGCAGCCATCCGCGCCGAGGCGGAAGCTCAACTGGTGTTGCCCGCCGGGCAACATCCGGCGGCGGAGATCGAGCGCTACCAGCGATTCCTCCGACGCCAGGCCCTGCGCATCCGCCTGGCGCACAACAAGGGCGCGGGCGGCCAGGAGGTTTGCCAGGCCCGCTCGCTCGCGGTGGATCTCGTGTTTGAGCACGCGCTGCGGGCGGTGCTGGCACTGTCCGCCCGCACCGGCAACCCGCCGCCACCGTTCGCCGTGGTGGCGCTGGGCGGCTACGGCCGGGCGGAACTCAGCCCGCACAGCGACGTGGACGTGATGTTTCTGCACGACCGCGCGAACGTGCATGACGCGCCCCGCCCGCCGTTCATGGAACTGATGAACGGGGCCTGGCTGTTCAACGTCTTCCCGAAGGTCCAGCCGCTGGTGCGCACGCCGGCCCAGTGCGTCGAGGCCGCCCGGGAGGATTTGCGGTCGATGACTTCGCTGCTCGAAGCCCGGCGGGTGTGCGGGGATGAACGCCTGTTCGCCGCGATGCAAAAGCGCCTGCTGGCCGGCGCGGTGAAGGGCGGCGAGGACGCCTACATCGAGCAGCGTCTCAAAGACCAGGCGGGGCGGCGCGAGCGGTTCGGCAACACCCCGTTTCTCCAGGAGCCGAACGTGAAGCACGGCTGCGGCGGCCTGCGCGATTACCAGAATCTGTTGTGGATGGCGTTCTTCCGGTACCGCGTCCGCACCACGGCCGAGCTGGCCGGGCGCGGGCTCATCACGCCGCGGGAGCAGGCCGCACTCGACGCGGCCTACGAGTTCCTGCTTCGCGTGCGCAACGACCTGCATTACCGCGCCGGGCGGGCCAACGACGTGCTCACCAAAAGCGTCCAACCGCAGGTCGCGCGCGCGATGGGCTTCACGCGCGGCTCGCCGCGGGTGCGGCTCGAACGGCTCATGCAGACCTATTACCGGCATGTGCGAACCATCTATGAACTCACGCGCACGCTGGAAGAGCGGCTGGCATTGCATCCGCAACCCGGCCGGCTGCCGCGGCTGCGGCATTTATGGCGCGCCGGCCGCCAGCGCGCCGCCGAGACGGTGGACGGGTTCAAGTTTGTGGACGGCGCGGTGCTCGCGGCCTCGGACCGGGTTTTTCGCGACCAGCCGCACCGGCTCATGCGGGCCTTTTCCCATGCCCAGCGCCGCGGGCTCCGGCTGCACCCGGAACTGGTGCATCTGATCCGCAACCACACCCATCTGGTGACGCGGGAGTTCCGGGCCGACCCGCAGGTGCGGGAGATGTTTTTCGAGTTGTTCAGGCACCGTGGCCGCGTGGGCGGCACGTTGCGGCAGATGCACGAGACCGGGTTACTGGGCGCGCTGGTGCCCGCCTTCGGCCGCCTCACCGGCCAGGTCCAACACGAGTTCTTCCACCAGTTCACCGCGGACGAGCACACACTGGTCTGCCTGGAAAAGCTGGACGCCATCTGGGAGGAACGCCTGCCGGGCTGCGCGCCGTACGCGGCCATCTTCCGCAAAGTCCCCCGCCCCGAAGTCCTGTACCTGGCGCTGCTGCTGCATGACGCCGGCAAGGGCGGAGACCACGACCACGCCGAAAGCGGGGCGCGCCTGGCCGCCAGCGTGGTGCGGTGGCTGCGCTTGGATCCCGCCACCGCCGGGCAGGTGGTCTTCCTGGTGCGGCATCACCTGGCGATGGTCGCGCTGTCGCAGAAGCGCGACCTGGACGACCCGGCCGTGGTCGAGGGTTTTGCCCGGCTGGTGGGCGACGCGGAGAAACTGCACATGCTCACGTTGCTGACGGTGGCGGATTCGCTGGGCACCAGCGACACACTGTGGAACGCCTTCAAGGACCAGCTTCTGCTGATGCTTCACGCCCGCGCCGAGCAACACCTGGCCGGTGCCATCGCCCCGGCCGGGGCGGTCCGCCGGGACGAATTGCTGGCCGCCGTGCGGGAGGCGCGTCCGTCCGCGCTGGCGCCGGACGAGATCGAGGCCCATTTCACCGGGCTGCCGGAGAGCTACTTCCAGCATATCAGTCTGGCGGAGGTGCTGGCCGACCTCGGGGTGGTCCACGACTTTTTGGCCGCCCAGGTGCGGGGCGAACGGCCGCCGCTGGCCCCGGCCATCCGCACCGAGGCGCAACCGGCGCGCGGCTGCTCGGTGGTGCGCGTCTGCGCGTGGGATCATTCCGGCCTCTTTGCCGGGCTCGCCGGCGCGTTGACCGTCGCCGACCTGAATATCCTCAGCGCGGAGATTTACACCCGCACCGACAACCTGGTGCTGGACCGGTTTTACGTGGCAGAGCCCGCGACCGGCGCTCCGGCCGGCGAGCGGGCACTCGAATCGTTTGCCAGCCTTGCGCGGCAGGCCCTGACCGGGGAATTGAGCCTGCCCGAACTCCTGCGTCGGGCTCGCGGACGCCGGACGGCGGGCACTCGCGGCGAGCGTGTGCCCACGCGCATCGCGTTCGACAACCAGGCCAGCGCGAGCCGAACGGTGATCGAGATCGAGACCGAGGACCGGCTGGGCTTGCTGGCCGCGCTGGCTGCCGGCCTGGCCGCGCTGGGCGTGGACATCTCCCTGGCCAAGATCAACACGACTCACGGCGTGGCGGAAGACGCGTTCTATGTGACCGAAGCCGACGGCGGCAAGATCGTGTCCGCCGCACGCCAGCAGGAGATTCGCCACCGGTTGCTCACAGCCATTGCCGAGCTTGGATGAGCCGGGAAAGTGAAGTTGGAGCAGAAGCTGAAGCAGGACCTGGAGCAAGGGCGAGGGCATCGGAGAATAGCCGTGCTTCCCGGGTCAGACCACTGAGGCTGGTAAGTGACATTCACGCCCGGCCCGGGGCATGGTTTTTACCGCATCCGCGTCCTCCGCGCGCTCCGTGGTCCCGTCTCGCGTTCGGGTGTTCGGCTCGGAGCCGAGCCGGGGCCGCCTGCGCGGTTGCCTCGACGCCAAACCTGCCTATCCTCCATCGAGTGAACAGCGTTTGTCACCCCGCCAGTCCGGTGGCCGAACCGTCGGTGCTGACCGCACGCAAGCGGTTTCTGGCCGCCTGCCGCTGCGCGCCGCTGGACCGCCCGCCCGTCTGGCTGATGCGCCAGGCGGGCCGCTGTCTGCCCGAATACCGCGCGCTCAAGGAAAGGCACTCGTTCCTGCAACTCGTCCAGACGCCGGCACTCGCCGCCGAGGTCACGCTCCAGCCGATCCGGCAGTTCGGCTTCGACGCCGCAATCATCTTTAGCGATATCCTGGTGATCGCCGAGGCGCTGGGCCAGCCGTACCGCTTCACCAACGGCGAGGGCATCAAGATGGAGTGGACCATCGAGTACGGCTATCACGTGGACCGGCTCGACCCCCGCGGCGTGCCGAATCGGCTCGCCTACGTGGCCGAGGCACTGCGGCTGACACGCGCCGGACTCGGTAGCGACACGGCGCTGCTGGGCTTCGCCGGATCGCCGTGGACGCTGGCCAACTTCATGGTCGAAGGCGGCAGCGCGCCGCAGTTTACCAGGGCCCTCGCGCTGTTTCGCGAGAACCCGCGGCTGTACGGCCGGCTGGCCGAAAAACTCACGGTCGGCATCGTGGATTACCTGAAGCTTCAGGTCGCCGCGGGCGCGGACGCGGTGCAGCTTTTCGACACCCTCGGCGGCACGGCGCCACCGACGGACTTCGACGAAGTGTCCGGCCGCTGGCTGCGGGACATCGTGGCGGAACTCCGGGACGAGGCGCCGGTGATCGTCTTCGCCAAGGGCGTCAACGACCGCTGGGACCGTCTGGCGGCGTTGGGCGCGACCGTGCTGGGCGTGGATTGCACCGTGCCGCTGCGCGAGGTGGCGGACCGGTTGCCCCCTCACATCGCCGTTCAGGGCAATCTGGACCCCGTGCTGCTGACGACCGACGCCGCGACGGCGGCTGCCGCCACGCGCGATGTGCTCGAGGCCATGCGCGGTCGGCCGGGCCACATCTGCAACCTGGGCCACGGCGTGCCGCCGGAGGCGAAACTGGAGTGCATCGAGGCGCTTATCCGGACGGTGAAGGAGTTCAAGTAAGGCCATCCGGCCCGCCATTCGTCTCCCCTCATGCCCCGCCTGAACGTCAACCTTGACCTCGTCAAGAAGTACAACGTGCCCGGCCCGCGGTACACCTCGTACCCGCCCGCCACCAAGTTCACCGACGCGGTCGGTGTGGAGGAGATCCGCGCGAGCATCCGCCGCAACAACGAAACGCCGCGCGACCTCTCGCTGTATTTCCACCTGCCGTTTTGCGAGACGCTCTGCTGGTTCTGCGGCTGCACCACCGTCATCACCGCGGACTACTCCAAGAGCGCGACCTACGTCGAATACCTGGGCCGGGAGATGGCGCTGCTCAAGCCGCTGCTGAATCCGCAACGCCGCGCCGTGCAGCTCCACTTCGGCGGCGGCTCGCCCACCTTCTGCCAGCCCGATCATCTGCGCCGGCTGGGCGAGCTCATCCGGGGGAACTTCACCTTCGCGCCGGACATCGAGGCGGGCGTCGAAGTGGACCCGCGCCGGCTCACGCGGGATCATCTCGTGGCCTTGCGCGAGGTTGGCTTCAACCGCGCCTCGATGGGCGTGCAGGACAACAATCCCGAGGTGCAAAAGGCCGTGCATCGCATCCAGCCGATCGAGGTCACGCGCCAGGCCGTGGAATGGGTGCGCGAGACCGGCTTCGCCTCGCTGAACATTGACCTCATCTATGGCCTGCCGCACCAGACGCCCGCCAGCTTCGAGCGCACGCTGGATGAAATCCTCGCGCTGAACCCCGACCGCTTCGCTGTCTTCAGTTACGCGCACGTGCCGTGGATGAAGCCGGCACAGAAGATCGTTGAGGCGCGCGTGCTGCCGACGCCGGAGGTCAAGTTCCAGCTCCTCAAGCTCACCATCGAGAAGCTCGGGGACGCCGGCTACGTGTACATCGGCATGGACCACTTCGCGCGGCCCACGGACGAGCTGGCTGTGGCCCAGCGCGCCGGCACGCTCCAGCGCAATTTCCAGGGTTACAGCACCCGCGGCGGCGCGGACATCTACGCCTTCGGCATGTCCTCGATCTCGCAGACGCCGGACACGTACTGGCAGAACCTGAAGGACCTGCCGGCCTACTACGCAAAGGTGGACGCCGGCGAACTGCCGTATGCGCGCGGCTACGCGCTGAACGACGACGATCGCCTCCGCCGCGAGGTCATCATGCAAATCATGTGCAACCTGGGAGTGGACTTCGAGGCGATGTCCGCGCGATTGGGCGTCAACTTCCGCAAGTACTTTGCCCGCGAACTGGCGTCGCTGGACGACCTCGAGGCCGACGGCCTGATCGAACGCACCGATGCGAAGCTGGTCGTCACGGACCTCGGCCGGTTGCTGGTGCGGATCATCGCCATGCGGTTCGACGCTTACCTGCCGCGGCCCACCGAACGCCGCCACGCGATGACGATTTGAAGCCTGCAGTGAATCAACGGCCACTCGCCCGTCTGGGGTCCACCGGAAGTTCCTCCCGGCGGCGCCAGTTGAGGACGGTCTGCGCCCGCCGGGCAGGCGGGCGGCTCCGCCCCACGGCCGGGCTCGGCCTTTAGGTTTGACCTTTCCCGCTTTTAACCGATCCCGGCGGTGCCAATACTGGGCGTGTGCAATCTCCTGTCTGGCGGAAGGCCTTCGCGGTGTGCGCGGACCCGGCGCGGGCCCGGCAGTTTCACGCACGCCTGCTGGAGGCGGGCGCCGGCGCCGTCTTGAAGGACGCGCCACCCGAGGCCGCGCGCCTGCTGGCCGCGCTGTTCAGCGGCTCCCAGGTGCTCGGCGAGTGGCTGGCCCGCAATCCCGACTGGCTGCCCCGGCTGCTGGACGTGGAAGGCCTCCGGCAACCGCGCTCCGACGCGGGCCTGCGGCGAGAGGTCGAGGGCTGGCTCAAACCGGCGCTGGTGGCACAGGACCACGCCGGGGCGCTGGCGCAATTACGTCACTTCCAGCGGCGCGAGCTGGTCCGTATCGCCGCGCGCGACCTCGCGCGCCTCGGCCGGACGGCCGAGATCACCCGCGAGCTTTCCGACCTGGCCGACGTGTGCCTGGCCGCGGTGTACCGCGTGTGCTGGGCGCAGTTGACGGCGCGTTTCGGCACGCCGTACGAGCAGTCGCCCGAAGGCCGCTGGCTGCCCACGCGCTTCTGCGTGCTGGGCATGGGCAAGCTGGGCGGACAGGAGCTGAATTACAGCTCGGATGTGGATGTGCTGTTCGTTTACAGCGACGAAGGGTTCACTTTCAAAGTACCGCCCCGGCCGGGCAGCCAAGCCGGCAAGGGCCTGCCGAACCACGAGTTCTTCCGCCGCCTGGGCGAGGCCTTCATCGCGGAAGTCAGCCGCGCGACGCCGGAGGGCACGCTGTACCGCATTGATCTGCGGCTGCGCCCGGAGGGCAAGGCCGGGCCGCTGGCACGCTCGCTCGACAGTTACGAAAACTACTACGCCCAGTACGGGCAAACCTGGGAGCGGCTCATGCTCATCAAGGCGCGGGGCGTGGCCGGCGACGCGAGCCTCGCGCACGAGTTCCTGGAAATGATCGGACCGTTCCGGTTTCCTCGCCTGCTGGGGCCGGACGCGCTCGAGGAGATCGCCACCATGAAACGACGGCTGGAAACCGAGGTGGTGCGCGCCAGCGATGAGGACCGAAACGTGAAGCTGGGCCGGGGCGGCATCCGCGAGATCGAGTTCATCGTTCAGACACGGCAGGTCCTGCACGCCGGGCGACAGCCGTTCATCGCCCTGCCGCAGACGGTCCCGGCGCTCGGCAAGCTGGCCGAGTACCACCTCCTGTCCCACGACGCCGCCGAGACGCTGGTCCGCGCCTACGAATTTCTGCGGGACGTGGAACACCGGCTGCAGATGGAAAGCAACCTCCAGACGCACGTGCTGCCCACCGAGCGCGCGGCCCGCGAGCGGCTGGCGCGGTTGATGGGCTGCGGAACGCTGCGTGAATTCGAGGCCGCGCTGCAACGACACCGCCAGGCCGTGCGCGCCATTTATGAACGGGTGTTCGAGCCCGAAGAACGCCGGGCCTGCGTCAGCGCCTCCGCCGAGCCGGCGCTGCCGGACCTCGAAGGCCGCGAAGCTTTCTGGAAGGCACACTTCGCTCTGCATTCGTTTCGCGACCCCGAGCAGGCGTTCCGGCTGGCCAGCGCGTTCGTGCACGGACCGGGCTTCGGCCACGTGCCCGCCCGCACGGCACAGGCCGCCCGTCGCCTGTTGGGGCGTTTCCTGGCGTTGTGTCCACGCCGGGACGACCTCGAGCAACGCCGCGCCGCGGCCGGGCCGGACGGCGATCCCAAGTCCAGGTGGTTATCCGATCCCGACCGCGTGCTGACGCGGCTGGACAGCTTCGTGAGCGCGTACGGCGCGCGGGCCCTGTTGTTCGAAACCTGGATGGCGCAGCCGACGCTGTTCGAACTGCTGCTGTTGCTGTTTGACCGCTCGGAATTCCTCGCCAACACCGCGATCCGCACGCCCGACCTGGTGGACGACCTCGAGCAAAGCGGCCGCCTGCGCGAGGTGAAGACCGCCGCTCGCACGCTGGCGGACCTCCGGCTCGGGGCGGGCGATGCCGACCAGCGGTTGTGGATCCGGCGCTACCACGAGACCGAGTTCATGCGGTTGGGGCTGCGCGACATCCTGGGTCTGGCGGATTTCGAGCAGAACCTGCGCGAGTTGACCGCGCTGGCCGAGGCCTGCCTCCAGTACGCGCTGGAGGCGGCGTTGCGGCGCTGCCGCTTCAAATCCTGCCCGCTGGCCATCATCGGCCTGGGCAAGCTGGGCGGCGGCGAGTTGATCTACGGTTCGGACCTCGACGTGATCTTTGTGGCGGACGACGCCGCGCGCCGGCTGCCGGCCTTGCAGCGCGTGGCGGTGACATTGCTCGACCTGATCAGCAGCCCCACCGAGCATGGCGTGGCGTTCAAGCTGGACGCCCGGCTGCGGCCGGACGGCGAGAAAGGTCTGTTGGTCAACTCGCTTCGCGCGTACGCGGATTATTACCGGCAACGCGCCCAGCTTTGGGAAATCCAGGCCCTGACGCGTTGCCGGCCCGTGGCCGGCGACCTCGAATTGGGCAGCCAGTTTGTGGAACTGGTGCGCGAGCTGACGAACTTCAGCCGGGCGACGCCGCCGGTGGCCGCGTACACGTCGGACTGGAAGCAGCAGATTGCACACATGCGCCGACGCATCGAGAAGGAGCGCACCCCCGCAGGCAAGGATCACCTGGCCTTCAAGACCGGCGTGGGCGGCCTGGTGGATGCGGAATTTCTGGCCCAGGCACTCTGTCTGGAACACGGCTGGCGGGAGCCGAACACACTGCAGGCCCTGCTGCGCGCCCAGGCCGAAGGCGCGCTGCCGGCCGACACTGCGAAGGCGTTGATCGAAAACTACCGCCGGCTGCGCCGCGTCGAGGGCATTCTGCGACGCTGGAGTTATGAGGGCGAAGCCGAACTGCCCGATGATCCCGCCCCGCAGTACCGCGTGGCCGTGCGGTGCGGCTTTGCCACGGCCGCAGATTTCCTGGCCGCCGTGGCGCGGTACCGCCGGCACATCCGGGCGGCCTACGAGTGTTATTTCCCGCCGCCGCGCAACCCGGCCCCGGCCGGAACCTGAACCGCCGGCGCGACGAGATGTGCATGGCCATGTCCACGCCGCTTAACTTGCCTGTGTTTCTCGCCGGGGCGCCGGCCGCAGCCCGTGCAGAATTCGCCCACGCCGCCAGCCGTTTCCGTCTGCCCGCCGACCGACAGGTGTTGCTGTTCGGCGAGCGTTGCACGGGGATGAGCTTCCTCGAAACAGGCTGCGTACGGGTCTATCTGGTGGGCGCGGATGGCCGCGAAATCACATTGTATCGGGTGCGTCCCGATGAGGCCTGCGTGTTGACTGTGGCCAGCATCCTCGGCGGTACCACGTTCCCGGCGGCGGCCATCGTCGAGATGGAGTGCACCGGCTGGCTGGTGCCCGAGGCAGTGTTTCGCGGGTGGGTGGACCGCGAGCGCTACTGGCGGCAGCTTGTGTTCCAACTGCTGGCCCGGCGTCTGGGCGCCGTGCTGGCGCGGCTCGAGGAACGTGCGTTTCACCGGCTCGACGCCCGGCTGGCGGCGTGCCTGCTGGCCCGCGCGGGTCATGCGCCGAGCCGGGTGACGGTGACGCATCAGGCGCTGGCGGACGAACTGGCCAGCGCCCGCGAAGCGGTAAGCCGGGTCTTGAAGCGTTGGGCGCGCGCCGGCTGGGTTCGGCCCGGGCGCGGCAGCGTGAACCTCCTCGCGGTGGAACCGCTGCGGCGGACCGCCGGGCTTGGGTGACTTAGTCACCGAAGGTGCGGGTAATCCGCGGCTTCATGGTCGATGAACTGATAGAGACACAACCATGAAACAAAATCTTGGAACCCTCGACCGTTCGGCCCGGATGCTTCTCGGGCTGGCGCTGATCGGCCTTTGCTGGCTGGCCGGCAGCTATTGGGGTCTGTTGGGTCTGATCCCGCTGATCACCGGCATGGCCGGCTTTTGCCCCGGCTACTGCCCGCTCAAACTCGACACCCGCGGCTGGCGGTCCTGCAAGTAGGCCGCCGGTCGGCGTTCACCAAATTCGCACTTGCTAATTATAAAGCTCTTACACATTTTCTGCGCCTTGCTTATGATGACTTTACCCGACTTTAGTCGGACGGCCGCATGTTTCGGGGTGCTGGCGTGCCTCAGCCTCCCGGCGGCAGCGCGCAATTTCCGGGTTGACCAGCTTCCCAATGGGAGCCGGATCGGCTGTGCGGCCTGTCACGTAAACCCGGCGGGCGGTGGCCCGCGCAACTCCTTCGGCCTCGCGGTGGGGGCCATCACTGGCAGCGCCAACCGGGAATTCTGGAGCGCGACCCTCGCCGCTGCCGACTCGGATGGCGACGGTTTCAGCAACGGTGTGGAGCTGGGTGATCCGGAGGGTGACAAAACGGTCATCCCCGGCTGGGTGCCCACCAATCCCGGCAATGCCAGCAGCAAACCGGTGGTGGAAAACCAGCCGCCGCAATTCACCTCGACCCCGGTGACGACGGCCTCCCAGGGCCTGCCTTACCAGTACGCCGCCACAGCCACCGATCCCGAGAACACCGCGTTGACCTACTCCAAGGTGAGCGGGCCGGACTGGTTGAACGTGTCGGCCACCGGCCTGGTTTCCGGGACGCCGCCCGACCTGACCTCCGGCGACTTCATGGTGACGCTCCGGGTGACCGACAATGGCTCGCCCGCAAAGTCCGCGGACCAGACTTACACGCTGACGGTGACCGCCAGCTACTCGGGATGGCAGGCGCTGCACTTCAACCTCCCGGCCGAGGCGGATCTTGCCGGCGCGCTGGTGGACGCCGACAACGATGGTCTGCCGAATCTGGCCGAATACGCCTTGCGGCTGAATCCGCGCGCCCCGGACGCGCCAGCCAGCGTTCTGCCCACCTTCGGAGCCGGGGGTGAAATCAATCTCTCGGCCACGGTGCGCAACGACGATCCCAAGCTGGTCGTGCAGATGGAAGCCGCCGCCGACGTGACCTACGCGGCACCTCAAGCCGGCACCTTGAGCGAAGCCACCCCGGCGGGAGCCGGTCGGCAAACGCTCCGGTTTACGGACGTGGTCACGCTGTCTCAGACCGGCGGCCAGCGTTTCTGGCGGATCAAGCTGGAGTTGAATCCCTGACCCCGCGACGCGCGGTTGAACCCGGCGCCCTTTCCCCCGCCTGACCCAACCAAACACACAACGCCCGCGGTTCTCCCCGATCACGGGCGTCGGTTTGTTTCCCCCAAACCCGACCTGAGCGCGGTCCGACGCGGTGTTACTCGAACCGCTTCGTGAACCAGGCGAAGATCCCGTGCGCGGTGTAGTCCGCCGCGCCGCCCAGCGTGGGTTCGTCGTACAGAAAGAAGCCGTACTGCAAGCTTGCGGTGAGGCCGTGCTTGAACTCGCGTTTCACACCGGCCAGCAGGCTGTGGCGGTCGTAGTTGATGCCGAGCGGCAGGCCGTCGGCGAAATTATCTTGGGCGTAATCCGCCTTCGAGAAAGCGTAGCTCGCGGTCAGGTCGGTCAGGTTGTCCAGGACGTACGTCAGGCTGGTGAGCAGTGTGTGAATCCGGCCTTCGTACGGCGCGACGGATGCAGTGTCGAGGCCCGTCGTGGTCTCGGCGTCGCTCACCGCAAAAGTGGTGTTCCACACCAGCCGCCGCCAAGGCGTGAGTGTGGCGTTGAGGCTGTAAACGTCCGCGCGGTGCTCGCCAGACCGCAGCCAGCCGCCGGGAATGACCCCAACGCCGAGTGGGTCCGTCACGTCCCCGGTCCGGGTGTCAAAGGTCGTGCAAACGTACTGGTACTTAAAGCTGGTCTTGAGCCAGCGCGCGGCACGCCAGACCAAGCGGGCGTTGACCTCGTCCGTGCCGATGTCCCGCGCGCGGATGAAGGCCGGATAGCCGTTACCCGGGGATCCGGACAGGTCGAAGTCCCGGTTGTGGGTGTAATCGCTCTCGCTCAATCGGGATCGGTAACCGGCGTCGAACGCCAGCTTTGTCCAGGGCGAGACCGTGACCCCGGCGCGCACGTCCCACAAATCCGCGGTGGCGTCCGTGTCGCGCAGGAAATCCCGGGCCTCGTCGAAGTCGTCGCTGATCGCCTGCTGCTCAAACTGGCCGTAATCCTCTTGCTGCAGCCGTGCTTCGGCGTGGAGCACCGTGAAGGGAATGCGCGTGAAGCGCAGGCCGAAGTGCTCCGTCAGCGCGAAGCGATCGAGGTTGGCGTCCAGTTGGGATGGCAGACCGCTCAGGCTCGCGCGGCCGAAGCCTTCCTGGCGGCTCCAGTCCGCCTGCACGCCCGCCGAAAGCGTGAGCGCCTGCCACGGCCCGAACTGACTGTTCGCGTTGAAGACGTGCGCCTCCCGGCGGAGGATGATTTCCTGCGCCACGTCGCCCACGAACGGCCCCAGTGACGGGTCGGCCGGGATGAACGTCTCACTGCTGAAGCTCGCGTCGCCGTCGAGGTTCGAGTACAGGTAGCCCGCGCTCAACAACAGCCAGTCCTTCACCGGTTTTTCCAGGCGCAGCGCGTTCGCGCCCTCGAAATACTGGAAGCCCTCGCGGTAGCGCGTCACGCTGTCCGGCAGCGCGCCGCCCAGCGTGAAACTGTCCACGTTGGCGCGCGTCGAGCGCAGGTCCGTGAATTCGCCGCGGAACCGGTCCTGCACTTCCACACCCCAAAGCGTGTGTTGGAAATCGAACCGGATCACATGCACCTCCTCGTCCACGGCTTTCGCCGCCGGGTAGATCGAGCGCAACTCAAAGGTGGCAGGATCGAGGACCGGTCCCCATTGCAGTGTGGACCGCTCGCCTTCCCGAAACTGGTACTCGTAGCCCAGAGTGAGCCGGGGCAGGTCCGGTTTCGCTAGCCCGGCCTCGAACCACGCACGGCCCACGTCGAGATGCAGGTCCCGGCCGAGGCTGAACGCAGGCGTGTTGAAGGGCGGGTAGTAGCCGCCGGTGTCGTCGAACCAGCGCCGGTACTGCGCGTAACCGCCCCGGAGAAAGCCGACATCCCGCTGGTCGTAGCTCAGCTTTACCTCGTAGTCCTCGGCGCCGAACAGCACGCGCGCTTCCGTGGTGAGCCGGCCGTCCCTGCCGACCGGTTCCTGCCATTCGATCCGCTGGAAGCCGCCGGAAGCCTCGTCTGGCAGCCAGGTGTGCTCGCGGAATTGGGCCGCGTTGCCACTCACCGACACCCAGGCAAAGGCCGGCGTCGCGCTCAGGCTCCGCACCACGCGGCCGGCGGCGGCCGACTCCGGGTAGTTCGCGCCCTGGTCAATCCACGCGCGCAGCAGCGCCACCTGCTCCGGCGTGAGCGGGTCGCCTTTGCCGGGCGGCGGCATTTCCAGGTCCTCGACCAGCCGGGCCACGTAATGGATCAACGGACTGCGGGCGCTGTCGCCCGGCACGATGGCCACCCCGAGCGCGCCGCCTTTCAAGGCGGCGCCGCGGTCGGTCAGGTTAAATCGGCTGCGCGGGCGCTCACCGGAATGGCAGCGGAAGCACGCCTCCTCGAAAATGGGCCGCACATCGCGGTCGTATTCCACCTTCACGTCCGCGGGCGGCGGGAGCCGGCTCACGTCCACCTCCGCGGCGCCGGCGCTCCAAGCGAGCGCGAGCAGCACGCCCAACGCCCAGCGGCCGGTTCGGGAGCAGGACACGGACGTCGCGGCGCGCATGGTCAGTGCATCAGCTTGGGGTGGATGTTCGAGCCATGCACAGCCGTGTGGCAGCCGGCGCTCCAGCATGTGCCCAACCGCAGCAACTGCGCGTGATCCACCTTGCCGATCATCACCGCGCCGGGTTGCTGGACCTGGGCGTGGCACTTCAGACACAGGTTCGCGTCCCGTTGCACGAGCAGTTTGGGCGCGATGGACCCGTGGGGTTGGTGACAAGCAACGCAGCCCTCGCGTATCGCCTCATGCTCGAAGACAAACGGCCGAGCCTGGTCGCGGTGACAGTGTGCGCAGCTTTCGTTGAGCCGCGCCATCGCCAGGCCGCCCGCGGGCCTCATGAGATCCGGGCCGTGCGGGTCGTGGCACTGCCGGCAGTTCATCCGGCCTTCGATCACCGGATGCCGTTGCGGGAGGTTGAACTCGGCGTGGGTCTCGAGGTGACAGGTGAAACACGCCGCCGGGTCGCGCCCTGGATTGAAGATAAATTGCCGCGCGCCGGCCGCCGCCACGTGTTTGCTGCCCGGGCCGTGGCAGGACTCGCAGCCGGTCAAAGCCGCCATTTTCACGTCGTCACGGTGATACCGACCGTGCGGGCTGCCGGCGAAGATGCGGGTGATGTTTGTGTGGCAGTCCGCGCAAGCGGCGTTGCCGACGAAGCTGGCGCCCTCGATCGTCGGGGGCGCGGCCACGGTGCGGTCCACCGAGACGCACGAACTGAGCAGAGGAATGAGCCCCACCGCCGCGCCGATGAACAGGACGGACGCGCCGAGGCTGCGGGTTTGGGAGCGCACGGCCGGCAACGGGAGACATCTTATGGTGGGCATTTGATCAGGGCAAGCACGGGGTTGCCGCATGTCGCGCCGCAACGCCTCCCGGTCTCCCACCGGCGAGGCCGGGTCACGGACGGGCTTTGTGGGGTCCGGCTTGGGGAGCGGTGGGCTTCGCGCTTCGGACTTCGCCTTGCTCCCCACTACGCGGACTCAGGTCGTCACCGCGTCCGGCCGGCCGTCCAAAAAGCGGCGGATCATACCCTCGAGGGCGGCGACCCAGCGCGGATGCTCGTTGAGGCACGGAATCTGGGTGAGCGTCTCGCCGCCGGCGGTCCGGAAGGTTTCGCCCCCGCGGAGCCGGATTTCTTCGAGCGTTTCGAGACAGTCGGACACAAATGCCGGGCAGATGACCAGCAGCCGTTTCACGCCCGCGCGAGCCAGCCGTTCCAGTTCCTGATCGGTGTACGGCTTGAGCCACGGGTCGCGGCCCAGGCGGGACTGGAAGGAAACCGAGTAGCGATTCGCGGGCAGCGCCGCGACGCGCGCAAACGCCGCCACGGTGCGGAGGCATTGGGCGCGATAGCACCGAGCGTGGGCCGGGCTGGGCGTGTGGCAACAGTCCGGCACCCGCAGGCAATGCGCGCCGGTGGGATCCGATTTGCGCAGGTGCCGCTCCGGAATGCCGTGAAAGCTGAACAGCAGATGGTCCCATTCCCCCTGAAGATGTGGCGCGGCGGACTCAACCAGCGCGGCGATGTAATCCGGTTGTTCAAAGTACGGCGGCTGCACAACCAGCCGCATTCGCGGCGCCCGCCGGGCCACCTCTTCCTGCACGCGCACCACGGCGGTTTCGTAGCTCGACATCGCGTAATGCGGGAAGAGCGGGATGAGCAGGCATTCCTCCACACCGCGCGCGGCCAGGCCGCGCACCGCGGCCGGGATGGACGGGTTTTGATAACGCATGGCCAGCTCGACCGGCACCGGCAACCGCGCCTGCAACACCTGCTGCACCCGCCGGCTCGTGACGATCAGCGGCGAGCCCTCGGGGGTCCAGATCTTGTGGTAGGCCTCGGCGGACTCGTGCGGACGGCGCGGCAGGATGGCGAAATGCACCACGGCAAACCGGATCGGCCACGGGGCATCCAGCACGCGGCCATCCATGAGAAACTCCCGCAGGTACCGGCGCACGTCCGGCACCGACGGCGAGTCGGGCGAGCCGAGATTGACCAGCAAAACACCGCGCTTGCTCATGCGAAAGGCGGCAGACCCTATCGGGCGCCCCGGCACGGAGTCATGCAGATTCTGCGCCAGCGCCGATGAAGACAAACGGGGTTGCAGGTGCGGGCTTGTTGTCGCCCGCGCGGACTGGCTAAATGGCCCGCTCATGGCTGCCGACGAGCCAAGCCCTGCCAACGCCGCGGTACGAATGCCCCGGGCAGCTTCCGGGTCGAGCGCGGGGTGGGACCCTCTACAGGAACCCGGACTTCACCGCCTCGCGGACACAGCTTCGGGCGCGCTGCTTCTCGCGATGGTCGTGTTCTCGCCTTGGGCGCTGGGGGGATGGCCGACCTGGTCGGTCTGGACCATGAACGCCGCCGGCTATGCGCTCTGGCTGCTGCTGATTGCAAAGGCGGGCGTTCGTTGGTTCTGGGGCTACACACCGCCGCGTTGGAGCGGAAGGCGACCGGCCTGGGCCGGGCGAGTGCTGGCGGTTCTCACCGCGTCTTTGTTGCTGTGGTCCCTAGTGAGTGCGGTCAATGCCCGCGCCGTGGTGGACCTTGCCGTGCTGCGTCTGGTGGAGCGTCCGGACTACATCCCCTGGCTGCCGCACAGTTTCGACGGGGACGCAACGTGGTTTCATTTCTGGACCTGCCTCGCGCTGGCAGGGGCGTTCTGGGGCGCGCGTGACTGGCTGACGCTGCTTGCGATGAAGGAGCGCGGCCCCCGGGGTCTCGAACGGGCCGTAATTATGGACGGCGGTCCTGAAGACAGCGCCGGGTTCGGGCCCTCGCCTCACGTTTTGCCACAACGCCTGGAACGACTGCTCTGGACTTGCTGCTTGAACGGCGCCGCTGTGGCGCTGGTGGGCATGATGAGTGTGCTGGACCAGCCCGCCCGGGTGCTGTGGCTTGCCGATCATCCCACGCGGCAGGGCGGATTCTTCGGCCCGTTCTGGTACCGCAACAACGGTGCGCAGTACCTCAACCTGCTCTGGCCGGTCTGCCTGGGCTTTTGGCACGCCCATTACCTGCGGGCGGCCGATTCCGGCCGGTTGCTGCACCGGCTGACCACCTCGCCGGCCTCGGTGCTGCTGCCGTGTCTGGCGTTAATGATGGCGGGGCCGTTTGTGACCACCAGCCGCGGCGGCAGCCTCATCGCCGGTGCGGTGATGCTGGCCTGCCTGCCGGTGCTGATCGGCAGCACATGGAACCGGGGCCGGCGCTTGCTCGCTCCGCTGCTGCTGGTGCCGGCCGGAATCGCTTTGGGTTTGATGGTGGCTGGGGAGCCGCTGGCCAACCGGTTGTTCCGGGAATTCCGGGTGTTTGCGACCGGCGCCACGGCGGGGCTGAGCGAGTTCACGCTGCGGTGCGCGTTTGTCGTGCCGGAACCGTGGGGTCGCGGACCTGTCAACGTGGCTGGATTCTCGCAGAGCAGCCAAAGTTTTGGCGACAGCCCGAACACCGTGCTCGTGCGGTTGCTCGGTGAGGGCGTGGTGAGCGTGCGTTTCGCCGAACCGGCGCGCGAGCGGTATCTGGAACTGCGCGGGACCAACCGGGCCCTGGCCCAGCCTGGCCGCCGGGTGGAAGTCGTCCTGGCGCAGCGCCACACCAACTCGACCCTGTACGTGGACGGCACTCCATTGAGCCTCGCGAGTCGGCTGGGCAAGGCAGGGTTCACGTGGCCGTCGCGGTTTGCCACCCAGCATTTGTGGGTGGCGCGCGGCGAGGGCAATCCCATCATTTGGAAACGCATCGAGGCCGTCACCGTGCTGCACCGACCGCTGCGCGCGGAAGAAGTGCCGGCCCTTTCCGCGACCGAGGCGGCGGGCTCCGCCGGGCGGCAGTTGGCCTTCCAGGATGCCTGGGAGCAGTTGGATCCGAAACCGCTGTTCAGCGTGCGACCCAACCGGGTCTCACCGTTCCTTTGGGCGGCGGCTGGTTTCGGCGGGCGGACGCGCTACTACGAAGACACCCGCCGGATGCTGGCCCAATATCCGGCGGTTTGGGGCGCGGGTCCGGGCACCTTTGCCAGTTTATACAAAGTTTACCTTGGCGACCCCCGCGCCACCGACGCGTGGTTTGTCCATGACGACTATCTGGAAGCTCGCTTCACCTACGGTTGGCTGGGGTCCGCCTTGATTCATCTGCTCCTGGCTGCGTCGTTGATCCCCGCGTTTTGCCGGGGCGGCTTGATCGTGCCCTGGTATCTGGGCGCATTTCTGCTCATCGGCCTGTGCGGCTGCCTGCTGCACGCGAAGTTCGATTTCGTCTTCCAGACGCATCCGATTCTGTTCCTGGCCGTGCTGTTTTGCGGGGTGCTCAGCATTTCGACCCTTCGACGCGGGCAGCCGTGAAGGCGGTGACGCCGGTGCGGCAACACAGCGCCCGCAGCGCGGTTCGGTCCGAGGTCAGCGCCGGAGGCTGGCCAGCAACTCGCGGGCAGCCTCGAACGTACGGTCCAACTCCAACGCCCGCGCCGCCGCGGTCCGGGCTTCTTCCACCCGACCCAAATGGGCCAGGATGGTTGCTCGCGCGTACGGGATGCGCGGGTCAGTCGGCGCGGCGGTCTCGGCGGTGCGCAGGGCCGCGAGCGCGTCCTCCGGCCGGCTCTGGGCGTTGCGCGCCAGCCCCAGGTTGTACCAGGCGCGGGCATGCCGGGGGTCCAGTTGCACGGCCCGTTCCAGCGCGGCCGCGGCTTCACGGAGGTCCCCCAGTTCACTCCAGGCCAGCCCGAGTTTGAAGGCGTATTCGGCCTCGCGCGGGGCCAGACGGCACGCCGTCTGCAATTGCTCCAACGCCTCGCGCGCGCGGCCTGCCTGACTCAAAGCCACGGCGTAATCGTGGCGGATGGGTGGCGAATACGGGTCCCACGCCACCGCGCGGGCGTAACCGGCCAGAGCACGATCCCTTTGGCCACGCGCCCCCTCGAAGGCGGCAATTTGCATCTGGCCACCGGGCTGGTCGGCGTTCAACACGAGCAGGTGGCGCAGCTCGCGGCCGGCGCGCGAATCCAATTCCAGGCGCTCCCGCAAGGCCCAGGCGGCGGCCAGGCGCACCGCGCGGACCGGGTCTTCCAGCCGCGCCACGAACCGGGCGGCGAGGCCGCGGTCCGCCGCCACCAGAGGCTCAAGCGCGCGCACCGCGCGTTCGCGCACCAGCGGATGGTCGTGCTCCAGCCGCGCGCGCAACGCGGCGGTCACCGGCGGTTCGCCCGCCCACTGTCCAAGCAAACCCGTGGCCACGGCCTGCCAGTAGGTGTTGGTTTCGCTGTTTAACAAGCCGAGCAAGGGTCCGCGGGCCGCGGGGTCGCCCGCGCGGGCGGCGGCGATGATGCGTGTCCGCGCGCGCGCCGGCCGCTCCATTTTGGTGCCATACCATTGCTCGGTGTATTCGATGGCCCAATCCACCGATTTGTCGGCGTGGCAGCGATTGCAGGCGTTGGGAATGCCCAGCTCACGGGTCAGCAACGGGTCGGGGACGGTGAAGCCATGATCGTGCCGGGGATGCCGTTGCATGTACGTGGTGACCGGCATGTGGCAGCCCGCACATTCGCCGCCGGTCTCGGGGATCGTCCGCGGGTTGTAGGCCAGCAGGTCCACTTCGAGCGGCACGCCGTTGGTGTCATAGCCGAAGACCTTGTGCCGACTGTGGCTGACGGGCTCGATGATCGGCGCGCCCGCGTAGCTGCCGTTGTGGCAGCGCTGGCACAGCCAGTTGCCCGGCAGCCGGGTCTTCATCGAGTGCGGATCGTGACAATCCTGACAGACCACGCCGGCCCGGGCCATGCGACTGCCAAGAAATGCGGCGTACTCGTAGTTTTCGTCGCGCACCTGACCGTCCGGGTAATAGATGTCCGATTCGTCCACGATCGTCAGGGAGTAATGGTCGAAGAAATCGTCGCCCACGGTGAAATCACCAGTGAGTTCGGAGCGGCGCGCGTGGCAGCCGGCGCAGGCGGCGAACATCTGGTTCGTGGACACCGTCGTCAGCGTGGGGTCGGGCAGCGTCTTGTCCGGATACTGCTTCCGCCATTCGACATGCCGGCGCAGCGGGCCGTGGCAGGACTCGCAACCCACGCCGTGCTCCACCCACGCGGTGCGGTAGGTGTCGGTGGCCGGGTCGTAGTTTTTACGCACGCGCACGTTGTGGCAGCCGGCGCACATGTGATTCCAATTCATGCCGCGTCCGGTCCAATGTCCCCACTCGCCCGGCTGGCGGTCTTCCGCGCCGTACACATTGAACCACTCGTTGCGGTGCGGATCGTAGCTGGCTTCCAGCGTCTGCAGTCGGCCGCCGGGGAAGCTCACCAGAAACTGTCGCAGCGGGTCGTGGCCGATCACGCGCACGGCGGAGTATGTCTCGTTGCTGCCCGAAAGCCCACGGGCCGAAATCTGGAAGTTCGTGCCCTCCAGCCACACACGGGTCTGTTGCGAGCCGTGCCGGAACGAACGCGGAGGGGCGAACGCGCGGCCATCCAGGTCCAGGCTCAACGGCCGTTCCGCCAGGCCGTGGTTCGATTTTTCCCACAACGCAAAGGCTTCTTCATGGCATTCGCGGCAACTGGCTGAACCCGCATACTCCGCGTACGTCGCGGCTTGATCAGGAATGACCGGTGAACCGCCGGTTGTGATAGGCCGGGGCGTTACGGCGGAACTGGGTTGGCGGAGCCAAGCCCACACTCCCAGCGCGCCCAGTGCCAGTACCAGGGCCGCAAACCACACACGCGGCGAAGACCGGGGTGGGCTGGCGCGCGAGCGTGGGGGCTTGCGGGGTGGTTTCGGCACAACGCCGTGAGTTTAAGGCGCCGATGCGGCGGCGCAACGCGGCGATGCGGGGAGCGCGGGCAACCTCGCCCGCAGCACTGCCGGAAGCACGGACATCCTTGTCCGCAATCAGCTCACCCGCGGCTGAACAAACCCATGAACAAAAAAGTCTGCGCCGCCGCGGCCCGTTTCAGGTTCAGTGCCGGAAGTGCCGCACGCCGGTGAAGACCATGGCCAGGCCGCGCTCATTCGCGGCGGCGATAACCTCGGCGTCGCGCACCGAACCGCCGGGCTGGATGGCCGCGGTCGCCCCCGCTTCGGCAGCGGCCACGAGTCCGTCCGGGAACGGAAAAAACGCATCGCTGCACACGACGCATTCGCCGGCGGGCTTCTCCCCGGGGGGCGGCAGGGTGCCGGCCTCGCGCCCCTTCCAGACGGCGATGCGGCTGGCGTCCACGCGGCTCATTTGGCCCGCGCCGATGCCAAGCGTGCGGTCGGCCGCGGCATAGACGATGGCATTGGACTTGACGTATTTCACGACCCGCCAGCCAAAGAGCATCGCGCGCTGTTCGGCCTCGGTGGGCGGACGGTGCGTGACCACCTTCAAGTCCGCGGCGCCGATCGTTTTCGCGTCGCGCTCCTGCCACAAAAATGAGTCCGGACCCACGCTGCGAACCTCCCAGCCCGCAGCCGGTTGTGGAGCGCACAGCAGTCGGAGCAGCCGGAGGTTCTTTTTCTTTTGCAGGATCGCCAGGGCATCGGCCGTAAAGTCAGGCGCCACGATAACTTCGCTGAAAATCTCGGCGATCGCCTCGGCGCAAGCGGCGTCAAGCGGCCGGTTGACGGCGATGATACCGCCGAACGGCGCCTGACGGTCCGTGGCGTAGGCCTTGTCCCAGGCCTCGCGCAGGCTCGCGCCCTGGCCGACGCCGCAGGGGTTGGTGTGCTTGAGGATCGCCAGCGTGGGCGGGTCGCCGGCGAACTCGGCGAGCAGCGCGGCCGCGGCGGTGAGGTCGAGAATGTTGTTGTACGAAAGCTCCTTGCCGTGGAGCTGGCGGAAATACTCCGGAAACCGGCCGTACAGCGCCGCGGCTTGATGGGGGTTTTCGCCGTACCGCAACGGTTGCGCGAGCGGCGCTTGAATCTGCAACGCGGCCGGTGCCGCCGCCGGCGCGGGCTTTCCCTCCGCCGCCGCGAAGAATGCCGGCAAATGTGCGGCAATGGCCGCGTCGTAGGTGGCGGTGCGGGCGTACACCTTGGCCGCGAGCCGCCGGCGCAGTTCGAGGGTGGTGTCGCCGCTGGCGCGGATCTGCGCGGCCACCTCGGCGTAATCGGCGGGGTCGGTGACCACGGTGACGAACTCGTGATTCTTCGCCGCGCTGCGCAGCATGGCGGGGCCGCCGATGTCTATGTTCTCGATGACTTCTTGCAGACTCACACCCGGTTTCGCGACGGTGGCCTCGAACGGGTAGAGGTTCACCACCACCAGGTCAATCGGCTTGAGGTCGTGCCGGGCGGCGGCGGCCTCGTGTTCAACGTTACCTCGGATGTAGAGCAGGCCGCCGTGAACCTTGGGATGGAGCGTCTTTACCCGGCCATCGAGCATTTCGGGAAAGCCGGTAAAATCACCCAGCTCGGTCACCGGCAGGTCTGCCAGCCGCAGTGCCCGCGCCGTGCCGCCGGTGGAGAGCAACTCCGCGCCTCGATCCACCAAAATACGGGCCAAATCCACAATCCCGGTCTTGTCGAAAACAGACAGGAGGGCACGTCGGATCATGACGGGATGCCTTTTCGCCTGCCGGTCAGAAGGCGTCAAGGCGAACTCAATAATTTCCCTTACAGAGCAGATGCCCCTCACCGGACACGCGCGGCCAAAAGCACCTCCCAAAGTGGCCGCATCGCGATCAACAGCCGGCGCAGCAGACGGAAGCCCGGCTCGCCCAGCCGTAGCCGCAGTGCCCACACGGCGGCAAAGCGGTCGTAGCCGTAGCGCGCCAGCGCGGCGTGGGTGACCGCGAAGCCGCGGTCGGTGACGAGGTTGGCGAGTGTCTGGACGTTCCAGGAGAACAGGTGGTGGTTCGGCTCAGCCGGATCGAAGTGGCGGTAACGGCGTTCCTTTTCGTAAGGCACCCCGAGCAGCAGGCGGCCGCCGGGTTTGAGCAGGCGCCGTATTTCGTCCAGCGCGTTGGCCGGCGACAACACATGTTCCAGCGTGTGGTGGCAAAGCACCACGTCCGCCAAGCCAGCGGGCAAGCCTGCCGTGTCCGTGACGAACTCCACACCCTGACGCTCAACCTCCCCGCGCAGGAAATCCGCAACATCGAAGCCAATCCGCCTCGCGGCTTTCAGTGCCGCGAGGTTCCAACCCGCGCCGCAGCCGTATTCGAGCACCGTGTCGCCGGGCTGGACCTGGGGCTGAAACCTCGCCGCGCGGAGGCGGGCCACCCACGGCAGCGCCGCCTCCGGCACGCCGCGTTTCACCTCGTGGTAATGGCGGCCGGCGGCGCCCCGGTAATGCACAGCGGGGTCTGACATCGCGGGCGTTATCGCCCGGCGTGCCCACCGGCTCAAGGCCCTTTGCGAAGGCGGAAGTACTGCTCGCTCGCGGTCGCGGGCACGGCGACGACGAACCGATCTTCGGCAAGCACCGGCATCAGCCCGGCCGGCTGCCAGGTGGGGGTGCGCAGGCTCGGGGTCGTTTCCAATTCGTAGCCCGTCGCGGTGGCCGGCCAGGCGATCTGCAGATCCGCGCCGCTGCGGGTCGGGGTGAGCGTCACGTCAGTTCCGGGCGCGGCTTTGACCACCACGCTCCCGCTGGCGGTCTCGGTCTTCGCGCCGGCTCTGGCGGTGAGTTGCCATTGATACGTGCCGGCGGCGGCGAAGCTGCGACACACTACTGCACCCGGGCCGGCCGGGGCACCGTCGCTCCAAGTCCACTCATAAGTAACCGGCGAATCGCAGCCGGTGCGCCGTGTCGCGGCTCGGAACGGCGCGGCGGCGCCAATCTCCCATTCAGCCGGAGCCGCGGTGCGGAGCGTCAGCGCGCAATCACCGGCCGTGACGGTGAGGTTTACCGTGCCGAGGTTCGAGTCCGTCGAGCCATCCCACGCGGCGAAGGTAAACGAGTCGTTGCCGACAAAGTCCGGCTCGGGAAGGTACGTAGCCGCGCGGCCGTCCAGGGCCACAGTGCCGTGCCGCGGCTGCGCGACGATGCGGAAGGTCAGTGGATTGTTGTCCGCGTCGCTGGCCGTGAGTTGCAGCGTGACGGGCTGGCCGGCGCGCGTGTTGAGGGAGGCGTTGCTGACCACCGCAGGGTGATTGGCGTTGGCGTCGTCGCTGGTGGGGCCGCGGTGGCAGTTGTAGCAGCCGACCTGGAAGCCGCGCCACCAGTTCTTGGCGCCGAAGGCACTGAAAGTGCGGTTCGCCAACGTGCGCGACAGCACCGTGCCGCGCAGGTCGGCGCCGTGGCAGGGCCGGCAGTTGCTTGAGGTTTTGCCGGGGCTCTTGTGTCCGCTGATCCACGACGAGCCGATCGGGTGCAAGCCGTGCGGGCCGCCCGAGGCCGCGGTGGGCTTCGTGGTATGGCAGGCGGTGCATTCGGCGATCACGCCCGCATGGCCCTGAAGCTTCTGGCTGTACACGTTGTCGTTGGCCTCGGTGCTGGGGAACTCGGCATGCGGCGAACCGTGGCAGGCCGAGCAGTACAATCCACCGTGGCCGCGCGAAAAGCGGAACAACGAAGCGCCAGCCACGGGCACATCCGCGTCGGTGGCGAAGGTCGGGTCCGCAGCAGCGCGAAGACTGCCGGTATCGTCAAAGGCACTTGTGAAGCGGATGGCGCCGCTGTTGTTCATGGCGGTACCGGTGTGGCAGTTTTGGCAGGCGGGCTCGTCCAGCCAGCCGCGGCGGCCGGCCGCGCCGACCTTGTCCATGCTGCCGTGGCAGGATTGACAGTCCATGGCGCGTGTGCCGTCGGCCGCCACCGCGCTGCCCATCGCGCCGCGCAGACAACGGGTCTCCGAACCGGGATGGCAGCGGTAACAAGCCGCGCGCGTGGCGTCGTCTTTCAACGGCTTGCCTGTGTCCGGATCGGTGATCTCCGCATGCCAGGCATGAATGGCCTGGGTCAGCGGTGGAATGCCCGGCTGGCCGCTACCGGGCAGGGCGTTCGACGCGTGGCAGCGGGCGCACAAAATGGGCACGCTCTGCCGCGCTGTCGCTTGCAGCCCCCTGATGTCGTAGCCCACCTCTTTGAGGGCTTTGATATAATGCGGCGAACCCAGGTTCAGCTCATCGTGGACCTGGAGGATGTTCCGACGATAGTCGTGCTGCGGATCACAATCCCACGCCCAACCGGCCCCGGGCAGGGCTACCGTGCCCGAGGCGTGACAAGCGCGGCAGTCCATCTCGTCCGAAACCGGCAATACGATGTCAGCGCTGGCCAGCACGTCACCGGTGGTCGTGTCCCGGGCCACAAGCCGCATCAGGGGATATGGGTTGCGGTGACCGGTGTCGTCGAGCGGCGTGATGGGTATGCCCTCGGCGCTGAACCAGCCTTCTGCGGCGTCGAACCGCAGCACCTGCGGGGTGTTGGCCGCGCCGGGCATGGCGAAGCCGGCGAGACCCATGTCCGTCGCCAGAGCAGGCGCTTCCGGCGGCAGGTACAGCACCTTCGCATGCTGCCAGAAATCAGTCTTCGCCGCGCTGGTCCGGTTGGCGGACCCCGCCGCGTCGGCCAGCGCCTCGTATGTGACGCGGACATTGCCGGCGGCAGTGACCAGCCGGCCTTGGACGATCAACTGTGCGTGGATGGTGTTGTAGGGCGGCAGGAGCGAGAACACCGAGAAATCGGCATCCATGCAATGCATGCCCAGGTCGTTCCAGCCCAGCAACGCATGACTCGCTGCGGACAGTGGTCGGCTGATGTTCGCCAGCGCGAGGAGTGTGAAGGTGACAACAACCCCTTTGAGCTTCATGCCGGCAAAATCAGTTTCCGGCCTGCCCGTCGAAACACTTTTCTTGCCGAAGAATCACCCTCTCTTGCAGGGGGCGACCGGCCGGGACCTGGCGGCGGGCCAGCCGGTTCTATTGCCCGGCCTCCGGACTGATCCGGGGCGCGCTGGCGGTGAACCAGCGACACTTCCCGGTCTGGCCCTGCGCGCGACGCATTTCGGCAAGGGCCAGTTCCGCCAGCGGCTCCACGTTGCCCAAGGCGCTGACCACCACGAGCTCGCGGCCGTCAAATACCATCACGCACAAGGGCAGCCGCCGCGAGGTAAGTTCGCCGGACGGGGCGTACACCCCCACCAATTCGTCGCCTTCGAGCACGCCCAGGACGCGTTCCCAACCCCGCTCGATCATCGCCCGGTCCGCGCCCGCCAGCATGGCCGGCCGGTCGGCCCGATCGCCGACGAACTGGTGGATGCTCACCTTGCAGCCGCGCACCGTGCGGATGGCTGTCCTGGCCTCGGGCTCGAGGTCCGCCAGCGCCACACCGGCCCGTGCCAGGCCGAACAACACCGGTCCGACGCTAACCTGGACGCGCGTCTGCCATTCGCCGGGCAGCCCCTTCACCAAAGCGTCCTGCACGGCCTGTGCCTCGGAAAGGCCGCTCGAACAACCGCCGGCACCCGCTGCAACCCATGCCAGCAGCAAGGCGACGATCACTGCGGACACGCGTCGGGGTTGATCGGGAGCGGGAGAATCAGCGGCAAGCGGGTGAACGTTCATAGCCGTGGTACGGGGGCGTGGGCGGGGGGTTAATTATTCGCCTTGCGGGTCTTGAACCCGGCCTCTTTCAGCGGCTCGATACCCAGCCGTTCGCCCAGCTCGGCCAGCTTGTCCGGCCGGATGTCACCGACGACATTCACGAATACCGCCTCGCGCTCGCCCTCCAGTACGGTCACGGCGATGCCTTCCACCGCCTCCTCGCCGCGGGTCTTGAGATACACCGCCACGTCTTCCGTGCCGCTTTTTGCGGTCACCACGCGCTCCCAACCCCGGGCCTCGAGTTCGCCACGGACGCGCCCCAGCCGCTCCTTGACTTCCTCGCGGTTGCCGTCGTCGAGGCCGACGACGTTCACGCGCACACCCTGGACGCCGCGAATCAATTCGGCGACGTCGGGCTCCTCGCGACCGACCAGCTTGGCGGCCATGGCCAGCAGGTTGCCTTTGATGTTCACCTCCACGAATTGTCCGCCGCTGGCGGGCGGAGTGAATTTGCCGAAGTCCACCAACCCGGCGGGGCTTTCCGCGGCCGGGCTGACGAGGGCAAATGATGTGGCGCAGGCGACCAGCGCCAGGGAGGTGCGAATCCGATTTTTTTTCATGGTGCTTCTGTGGTTTTAAGATTGTGTTTCCAGCGGGCGACAGCCGCCCGACAAGGCGAGTACCCAACCCGGTGGCGGAGAGTTTCAAACTTTTTGCGCACCGCCGGCCGGCGGCGGTATTGTCCACCCGATGCGCTGCGTGGTCACCGCCGGGCCAACCTTCGAACCGCTGGATCGAGTGCGGCGGCTCACCAACTTTTCCACCGGCCGGCTCGGCGCCGAACTGGCCGCCCACCTGGCCCGCGCCGGCCACGAGGTGATTTTGCTCCGCGGCGAGTCCGCCACCTGGCCCGCGCCGGCTATCGCGTCCGTGCGTGTGGAACCTTTCACCACCACCTCCTGCCTGGGCGAGCACCTTCAGGCTTTCGTCGGGACGGGTGTGGACGCGGTCTTTCACGCCGCCGCCGTGAGCGACTTCGCCTTTGGCCCGGTCTGGCGCCGCGAGCCGGACGGCCGGTTGACCGAGGTGCGCGCGGGCAAACTGTCCACCCGGGCGGGCGCGCTGCTTGCGGAACTGGTCCCCACACCCAAACTGCTCGCCCGCCTGCGCGGGTGGTTTCCGCGGGCCTGGCTGGTGGGCTGGAAGTACGAGGTGGACGGCGACCGCGCGAGCGCGCTGGTGGCCAGCGCGGAGCAACTCGCGCAAACCGGCACGGACCTCTGCGTGGTGAACGGCCCCGCGTACGGCGAAGGCTTCGGGCTGCTGGCGCGGGGCGCGGCGCCGCGCCATTGCGAGGATCAAGAGGCCTTGTTTGTCGCGCTCGCCGCCGGTTTACGGGAACGCGCGGCCTGAACCGGCGTGCGGCTTCCCGGCTTGACCGGCGTCAACGCCGTCCTGAGCCGGCCGCTGAAGCTGGGCCGAACTTATGCACATTGCTCGGGTCCTGTCCCACGTTCTCGTCCTGCTCACGTTCGGCGTGTCCGTCCGGGCCGCGCACCGGCCGGCGGTATTCGAGTTTGGACGGCCGGTGGTCCATGCGGCTGACGCTTCCGGCGCCGAGCAACTCGCCGCCCAGGAAATCCGTCGGTACCTCTATTTGCGCACCGGCCGGTTGCTCGACGTGCGCCCCGCCGGAGCCCGCCTCACCCGCGTGCACGCGGCGGTTGTGGTGGGCCGTCGGGATCGCCCTTTGGTGCGGGCACTGCTTGCCTCGGACGAGTTGCGGCTCATGGCGGCGGATCTCGGCCCGGAGGATTTCTGGCTGCGTACCGTGAAGGCCGGCGGACGCAACGTGTGGGTGGTCACCGGCGGCAGCGAGGCCGCGACGTTGTATGCGGCGTACCGGTTCGCGGAGCATCTGGGCGTGCGGTTTTACCTGCACGGCGACGTGTTGCCGGATGAGCCGCTCGCGCGTGTGCCGTGGCTGGACGAGCGGTCGTCACCGCTGTTCCGCATCCGCGGCATCCAGCCGTTCCACGATTTTCCCGAAGGCCCCGACTGGTGGAACCGGGATGACTACCGCGCGGTGCTCGGCCAGTTGCCCAAGCTGCGGATGAACTTTTTTGCGTTGCACACCTACCCGGAGGGCGCGCCGCACGCGGAACCGACCGTGTGGATCGGGCCGCCGGGCGAATTCACCGCGGACGGCCGGGTGCTCGCCAGCTACTCGTCCAGCTACAACAACACCATCCGCCAGCAGGCCATCCCCGGAAACTGGGGTTACACCGCCAGGCCCACCAGCGCCTACACGCAGGGCGCGGCGCTGTTGTTCGACCGCGACGCCTTCGGGCCGGATTGCATGCTCGGGCACTTCCCGGTGCCGGTCCGGCCGGAGGACTGCAACGCCGTGTTCAATGCCACGGCCGCGATGTTCCGCGACGCCTTCACTTTTGCGCGGCGCCTCGGTGTGCAAACCTGCGTGGGCACGGAGACACCGCTCACCCTGCCTCAGGCGTTGCAAACCCGCCTGCGCGCGGCCGGCAAGGACCCGCGCGACCTCGCGGTGGTTCAGCAGGTGTACGAAGGCCTCTTCCGCCGCATCGCCGCCGCGCACCCGCTGGACTACTACTGGTTCTGGACGCCGGAAGGCTGGACCTGGGAGGGCACCAGGGACGAACAGGTCCAACGCACGCTCGCCGACCTGCATGCCGCGCTCGCGGCGCACGCGGCGGTGCAGCCGCCTTTCAAGCTGGCTACCTGCGGCTGGGTGCTCGGGCCGCAACAGGACCGCGCGCTGTTCGACAAGGTACTGCCGAAGGACGTCGCCGTGAGCTGCATCAACCGCGAGGTCGGTAGGACGCCCGTGGACCGCGCCTTCGCCACGGTGCAGGGCCGCGGCAAATGGGCCATCCCCTGGCTCGAAGACGATCCGGCGCTGACCTCGATCCAGCTTTGGGCGGGCCGGATGCGGCGCGACGCCGCCGACGCCCGGCGCTACGGCTGCGACGGCTTGCTGGGCATTCACTGGCGGACGCGCAGCCTGGCGCCGAACGTGGGCGCGCTCGCCCGAGCCGCCTGGACGCAGGACGCCTGGAATCCCGCGCCCTTCACTCTGGAGCCGCCGGCGGCACGCGTCGCCGGCCCGGTCGGCGGCAGCGTCGCCTCGTTCACCAGCCCGATCGCGGACACGGAAGACGATCCGCTCTACCAGACGGTCCGGTACAACCTGGCGGCCTACCACTTGCCGCTGAGCAACGGCACATACCGCGTGACCTTGAAATTTTGCGAGCCGCACTACACCGCGGCCGGCAAGCGGGTCTTCGGCGTGAAACTTCAGGGCAGAACCGTCCTGGAGCATCTGGACATTTTCGCCCGGGTCGGCCGAAACCGCGCGCTGGATTTCACCTTTCCCGACGTGGCGGTGACCAACGGCTGGTTGGACCTCGAATTCCTGCCCGAAGTCGAGTTCCCCAGCCTGGCCGCGCTGGACGTGGAAGGCCCCGGCGGCCACGTGAAGATCAACTGCGGCGGCGGCGTGTACCGGGATTATGCCGCCGATCCGCCAGGCGCGCCGCCACCCGCGCGGTTCGCGCCCACAGCCGACTTTTACCGCGACTGGGCCGAACATGAATTTGGTCCGGAGGTGGCCGCGGAGGCCGGCCGGCTTTTCGAAAAGCTGGACGGCCAACTGCCACGGCCCAGCGACTGGACGGACGGGCCGGGTGGTCTCAAGCCCGACCCACGACCCTGGGAGCAGGTGCAGGCGGAGTACGCCTTTGTGCTCCAGTTCGAGCAATTGCGGCCGCTGGTGCGCGGGACGGGCCAGCGCGCGCGCTTTGACTACTGGCTGGCCAGCTTCCGCTATCTGCGGGCGATGGGCCGGGTGAATTGCGCGTGGGCGCGGTACAACGCCGCGTTGGAGGCCGTCCGCAAGGTCGGCGATCCCGCCGAAGTGCGGCGTCGCGCCCGCGCCCAACTGCTGCCGCTGCGGCGCGACCTCGTAGGGCACGTCGCCACCGTGTACACGAACCTGCTGGCCACGGTCTCGAATCCGGGCGAACTGGGCACCGTGATGAACTGGGAATCGCGCATCCTGCCCGCCGTGCTCATCCGGCCGGGCGAAGAACTGGCGGGTCTGCTGGGTGAAGACCTGCCGGCCGACGCCCGGCCAGCCACCGTTTACCGCGGTCCGACCCGCGTCATTGTGCCCACGGTGCGCACCAGCTACGAACCGGCCGAACCGCTGACCTTGCGCGTACTGGTGCTGTCCGAGGCGCCGCCGCGCGAGGCGGTGTTGCAGTGGCGGAAGCTGGGCACGCGCGCATTTGCCGCGGTGCCTTTGCGGCACGTCGCGCGCGGGGTGTACACGGCGGAATTTCCGGCGGAGGCTACCGCCGCGCCAGATTTTGAGTACTTCGTGGAAGTCCGGCCGGTTGACGGTCCGCCCGCGCGCTTCCCCGAAACCGCGCCTGTCTTGAGCCAGACGATGGTGCGGCTGCCAGTGCGGTGGTAGGGCGGACGGGTACGAAGCTGCCCCCGGCCCGGCGGAGCCGCCACCGGAGGAGTACGGCTGGGTCCGCAGGACCAGCCGCAACCCCGCGCGAACGTCTGGCGCTTGATCCACCTACCGTGGCAACAAGATCGCCGGGGCCAGGTCAACCTTGGTAGCAGACATCCTCCATCCAGGCAGCGGCCGGCCGATGGGCACTTGCGGAAACGGCGGTTTGCGGCAAGTTCCCGGTGTCAGCTTCCAGTTTGTGACGTCGCGAGAATTGTCTGTCCCGCCGTGCCGCAGTGTGCGGAGCGCCCGGACCGGAAGCGTCAATTCCGACAACCGACCTAACTGTCATGCCAAACGGTATCTCCCTCCACATCGGCCTCAACCGCGTTGATCCCGCGCACTATCAGGGCTGGGACGGCGCGCTCGCCGCCTGCGAATACGACGCCAAGGACATGCTGGCCATCGCCAAAAGCCGGGGCTTTACCCGGAGCCGGCTGCTGCTCACCGCCGACGGTACGGCCGCCAACGTGATCGCCGGCATCACGGAAGCCGCCCAGACGTGCAAACCCGGTGACCTGTTCCTGCTCACCTACTCCGGCCACGGCGGGCAGGTGCCCGACACCAACCACGACGAGAAGCGCCTGCCCACCGGGCTCCGGGACAAGTACGACGAAACCTGGGTGCTCTACGACCGCCAGTTGGTGGACGACGAGCTGTACGTGCTCTGGGGCAAGTTCCGCAAGGGCGTGCGCATCCTGGTGCTCAGCGACAGTTGCCACAGCGGCACCGTCATCAAGGTCATCCCCAGCTTCCTCAATCCGGCCGGGGTGACTGCGGGCGGCCCGGCCATGCGCTGGCTGCCGCTGGCACAAAGCCAGAAGGTGTACCGGGCCAACCGGCAGCTTTACGAGAGCATCCAGAGCAAAAACCCCAGCGGCGAAAAGACCCGCGTGCGCGCCGCCGTGCTGTTGATCTCCGGCTGCATGGACAACCAGTTCTCGATGGACGGCCCGCGCAACGGCGCCTTCACCGGCACGCTCCGCAAGGTGTGGAACAACGGCCAATTCAAGGGCGGCCACCAGGCCTTCCGCAACGCCATCGCCAGCCGCATGCCGCCCAGCCAGACGCCGAACTTCTTCAAGGTCGGTTCCGACACGGCCAAGTTTGAGGTGCAAACGCCGTTCACGATCTGATCGTACGATCGCGCGAGCCGGGCGGCGGCTGACCACCTCCGCCCGGCAATCCGCCCACCCCGCCAGCCATGCCCAAACGATCCGCACGAAACCCGTCCGGCCCGGCGGATGCGCCGCGCCTGCGCATCCTCTGCGTGCATGGTGTGGGCCAGCAGGAGGCCGATCCGCGCTTCGAGCCGGCGTGGCGCGAAGCCGCTTGCGCCGGCTTGCGCGCCGCCGGTTTCACCGGGGACCCGGAGTTCGAGTTTGTCCGTTATGACGCACTCTTTGCGGCCGCGCCGCGCAATCTCGAGATCTGGCGCAAGGGTTTTCTGCGCCTGCTCACCAGCGGCCTCCACGCGGCAGCCGACCGCGTGCAGGACTGGCTGGGCGGGCTGTTTGGCCGGCGCGGCTTGCCCTCGGCCGGTCCGCGCGGTGTGGGCGAGTGGGTTGCCACCGTGCGCGAAGACCTGCAATGGACCGCCGGCATGGTGGCGCAGTGGGCGGCGGACGACACCTTGCGCGCCCGGGCCCGCGCGCGTTTGACGGCCGATCTCGAGCGGTTCCAGCCGGACGTGATCCTCGCGCACAGCCTGGGCTCGTTGATCGCCTACGACACCTTTGCCCGGCCGGACGAACCGGGTGCGCGCGCCGCGGCGGGGCGCTGGTTTGTGTCCTTCGGCTCGCAAATCAACAACCCGTTTGTGCGCGACCGCTTTGGCGGCCGCATCACGGCGCTGCCCACGCGGCACTGGTTTCATCTGTTCAACCGGCACGACGACGCCTTCACCGCGCCCATCCGTCTGCCACTGCCCCGGTTCACCCAGGTGGCCACGACGTTCGACCTCGAGGGTCTGCTGGACCACGACGCCGCGGCGTACCTGACGCACCCGGAAACCGCGCGCGTGGTCTGGCGCTCCTGGCTCGCCCGAGCCCCGGCCGCATTGGCCGTGGACGTGGCCAACGTGCGGGCCGCCGTCGGCACCCGGCCGGCGGAGGCCGCGACGCGCAAGCCGCGAAGTCTGCGCGAGGCCATGGCGCTCACGATCGGCAGCACCCGGCGCACGGTGGCGCGGCGCGCGCTGCTGGTGGGCATCAACGACTATCCCCGGCCGGAAATGCGGCTCGAGGGCTGCGTGAACGACGTGTACCTGGTGAGCGAACGACTGCAGGAATTCGGCTTTGGCGCGGAGAACATCCGCATCGTGCTCAACGAGCGCGCCACCGCCGGCGCCATTCGCGAGCGGCTCGAATGGCTGCTGGATGGCTGCGACGACGAACAGGAACGGGTCTTCTTCTACAGCGGTCACGGCGCCCAACTGCCCGGCTACGGCTACGGCGAGACGGTGGACCGCGCGGACGAATGCCTGGTGCCGTTCGACTTCGACTGGACGCCGGAGCGCGCGGTCGTGGACAACTGGTTTTACGAACTCTACAGCCAGCTTCCGCCCGGCGCGCAGATGCTGGCGGTGTTCGACTGCTGCCACAGCGGCGGCATGTCGCGCGACGGCAACGCGCGCGTGCGCGGCCTCTCGCCGCCGGACGACATCCGACACCGCGTCCTGAGCTGGGATCCGGAAAACGAAGCCTGGAAGCTGCGGACGGACGCCCGGGCCGCGCCCGGCGAGGCAGTGAAGCCGGTGCGCGTGCGCCGGATGTTCCGCGGCACCCGCGCGATGCCGGAAGGTGCGAAACCCCCGTGGGACAACCCGGCGCCGTTTGGTCATCCGGGGCCATTCTTCCCGGTGATCCTGGAGGCGTGTCAGGAGCATCAGCTCGCGTACGAGCATCGCGATGGCGCGACGCCTTACGGCGCGTTCACGTGGTCGCTGGGCCGGGTTTTGGGCGAGAAACGCCGGCCGCAAACCTGGGGCGAACTGGTCCGGCGCGCGGAGAAGCGCCTGAGCCAGCTCCGCTACGCGCAGACCCCGGCCTTGGAGGGGCCGTCAGGCGTGGCCGGACGGAAGATTTCGTGGCTCAAGCCGGCACGATAAATTCGGGTTGGCGCGGAGAGGCGTGGATTGAAAGCAATCTCAGCGGCGGCGCTGGCAGGCGGCCCAGACGCCGGCTACGGCCCCACACAGGTGGCCTTCCCACGACACGCGGCTGTGTTGGGGCAGCACCCCATACCACAAGCCGCCGTACAGCAACACCACCAGCAGCGCGACGAAGGCGGCGCGCCAGCTTTTCAAGACCACTCCCGCGGTCACGAGGTACGCAGCCACGCCGTAGATGAGCGAACTGGCCCCGAGGTGGACGGCTAGACCCCGGCCGATGAGCCAGGTACCGAGGCCGGAAGCCAGCCACACCACCGCCAGTGTCAGGCCCGGCCGGTAAACGCGGTCGGCAAACAGCAGGACCAGCAGCACGAACAAGGGCAGCGCGTTGGCGAACAGGTGCGTGGCATCCGCGTGCAGCAACGGCGCGAACAGGATCCCCGCCAGGCCGGGAACGGTCCGTGGCACGATGCCGAACCGGCGGAGTCCCGGCAGCCACAGCGTCAGCACCCAGACCGCGACCAGCAACGCCAGCACCCCGGCGCTGAGTCGCACGGCCTGGTTCCAGCGGTCCTGGCGGGCGGGCATGGCGGAGTGGGAAGCTGCCGCTCGTGGAGGCTTTGCGCGATGGCTGCACGGCGCGTTTCAGCACGCGCAACCTTCGCCGTCGCGAACTCCGCGGTTCAACGGGGCGACACCTTGTGAGACCAGGCCGGCGTTACACATAAGTCGCGTGAAACTGGGCCAGCCGGACGCCGCGCGCAACTCCGCGGTTTGCGCGAGGCCGGGCGAGCACGGGAAATTCCTTGTCATTAAGACAGACGGCCGTTTTGCTCTCTCCAACTTAGCGATCACCATGAAAGTTGAATTCTACGGACACGTCCACCAGTACCGGAACATCCAGGCCGAGATTGACGCCAACCTGCAAAAGGTCCTGCTCAGCGGCAATTACGTGCAAGGGCCCATGCTCAAGCAGTTCGAGGCCGAGCTGGCCGCCTACTCGGGCACCAAGTACGCCGTCGGCGTGGGCAACGGCACCGATGCCATTTGGCTGGTCCTCATGGCCCTGGGCATCGGCCCCGGCGACGAGGTCATCACGCATCCCAACACCTTCTTTGCGACCGCCGAGGCCATCTGGATCGCCGGTGCCACCGCCGTGTTCGTGGATTGCTGCCCCAAGACCAAGTGCATCTGCCCGGACAAGATCGAGGCGGCCATCACGCCCCGCACCAAGGCCATCATCCCGGTCCACCTTTACGGGCAGTGCGCGGACATGATCGCCATCCGCAAGATCGCCGACAAACACGGGCTCAAGCTCATCGAGGATAACGCGCAGGCCATCGGCGCGCACGGCCGGGGCTTCAAGATTGCCGAGCTGAGCGACGCGGCCACGACCAGCTTCATCATCCAGAAAAACCTCGGCACCTTCGGCGACGGCGGCGCGGTGGTGACCAACAATCCGGACATTGACGCGCGCGTGCGCAAGCTGCGCAACCACGGTTCCAACCAGCGCAACGTCCACTCCTTCGGTTTCAACAGCCGGCTGGACGACCTGCACGCCGGGGTCTTGAGCGCCAAGCTCAAGCACATTGACGCCTGGAACGACCTGCGCCGCCAGTGGGCCGCCCGTTACACCGCCGGCCTGAAGGACTGCCAGACCATTGACCTGCCAATCGAACTGCTCGGCTACCGGCACGTGTATCACTTGTACGTCATCGAGACCAAAAAGCCCGAGTGGCGCGACCCGCTCCTGGACTTCCTGGTCAAGGAGGGCATTGACGCCAAGACCCATTACTCCATCGCCATCCACAAACAAGACGGGTTCCCCTGGGGCAAGGGCGCGTGCCTGGTCGGGCCGCTGACCAACGCCGAGGCCAACGCCGCCTGCTGCATCAGCCTGCCCATGTACCCCGAGCTGACGGAAGCCGAGGTGGACTACGTCATCGCCAAGGTCCGGGAATGGGACGCCCGGCACGCGGCCGAAGCCCCGGCCGGCAAGGGTCCGGCGCAAAGCGGGGCGACGTGCGCCTCGTGTAGCTGAACGTGACTCGACCGGATGATGCGGATGAAAACTCACACGCGCCTTGCCGTCGGTGCCGCCCAACGGGTCAAGAACGGGCCTGACAGCACGGTGGTTTGCTGACAAGGTAGCGCCATGAGCAAACTGGAAGACTTGGTCCGGGAAGCGTGTGCCCTCTCCGCGGAAGAGCGGTTGACACTGGTGCGCCGTGTCCTGGCCAGCAGCGAGCCGGAAACCGACGCGGAGGTCGAGCGGGCCTGGGAAGCAGCCATCCGGGAACGGATCGAACGCTTCGATCGGGGCGAAGGCGCCACGTTCGCCGCCGACCGTGTCTTTGCGGAACTGGGCCGGCGGCTGAAGCGTGACCGTTGAATTCTTGGACGAAGCTCGGTGGGAACTGGAGGAAGCCGCACTTTGGTATGAATCGCGGGAGCCAGGTCTGGGCCAACGGTTCGCGCGTGAAGTGGCCCGGGTGGTGGAGCGCATCGCCGCGCACCCGCTGCTCTGGCGCGAGCGACCCGGCGGCTGGCGGCGGGTGAACTGTCCGGTCTTCCCGTACCAGGTGGCGTACTTTATCCGTGATGAAACCATCTACATTGCGGCGGTGGCCCACAGCCACCGGCGGCCCGGTTACTGGGCGCCCCGGATGCGTCCATAACTCGCTGTGTGGCCTTCGCCACCCCAACTAATCGCACACTGTATGAGCCAATACACCGTCCTCGTCGTCGGCCTGGGCAAGCGCGGCTTGCACCACGCCTCTGCCTTTCACGCCAACCCTCGGTTCAAAGTCGTCGGCCTCTGCGACATTGACCCCGCCCGCCTCGAGGCCGCCGCGGCCAGGGTCGGCGGACCGCGCACGGGCACCGACGCCGCGGCGCTGGCGCGCGAGCTGAAGCCGGACGTGTTCTGCTTCTGCACCCTGCCGCATTTGCGCATCCCGCTCATCCGCGCCGGTGTCGAAGCGGGCGCGAGGCTGATTGCTTTCGAGAAGCCGGTTGCCCTGACCAGCGCCGAGCTGTTCACCCTCCGCGACCTGATTCGCCGGGCCGGCGTGAAGGCGGTCGTGAGCCACCAACACCGCTACGGCCGGCATTACCAGCAGGTGAAGGAGATCGTGACCAGCGGCGCGCTCGGCCGGGTTCACACCGTCTATGGCACCGCCACCGGCTGGATGACCCACATGCTCTCGCACCTGGTGGACTACTCGATGTGGTTCAACGACTACGCGCCCGGGGTCTGGGCCATGGCGCAGGCGGCGGGCCGGTCCAAGTTCACCGACAATCATCCATCGCCCGACTACCTCGCCGGATTCGTGCAGTTCGCCAACGGCGTGCGCGGCATCTACGAATGCGGCGCGGGCGCGCCCGACCAACCCGAGGTCGCCAAGTGGTGGGGCAAGAACCGCATTGGCGCGCAGGGCACGGAAGGCTTCGCCGAAGTGCTCACCAACGGCGGCTGGCGCGCGGTCACCAAGAGCGGCGGTGCGCAGAGTGGCGAAGGGGCGATGAACTACGACGCCGACATGCCGCCGTACATCCAGCAAATGGCCGACTGGTTGGACGACGACCGGCGGGTGCACCCCTGCAACTTCGAGCATGCCTGCCTGGGCGCCGAGGTCATGTTCGCCCTCCAGCGCAGCGCCGCCGAGGGCGGCCAGGTGGCCCTGCCACTCACCGCCGTCGCGAACGAGCAGGCCTTGCTCAAGGCCCGTGTCCCGGACCGGCCGGTGCTGGTTTCTTGCGAGCAGAATCGCAAGGAATTCGGGCTGGCTTGACCAGGCGTTGCTGCGGCGGGACCGGTTTTACCGCTGAGGCAGTCCTTCGCCCCCGGTTGCGGAGTGGGAAGTGGTAACTGTCTGCGCTAAAGGTGCAGCGCTGGTATTTCCGCACGGGCGGGGACCGCACTGCTTTTACCGGGCGCTAATACAGGCTCGGCGCAAAACCGGCTGCCGAGCATCTCAGACCCAGCCGTTTCGGGTCGCTGCAGACGTCGAAGGCCCAGCGGCCCAGCTTGCCCCAATGGTTCACCGCCGCCACCCAGCGCCAGGCCGCCTGGTGCTTGGCCCGGTCCTGCTCATCCTCCTCGCCCTTGATTTCGAGGATGAGGGTCGTGTCGTCGGCCAACCGGACAAGGAAATCCGGCGTGTAGGCGTGGGTGACGCCCTCGAATTCGTAGGGAATGGTGAACTCCAGATGGTCGTTGCGCACGTAGGCAGAGACGGCCGGCGACTGCTCCAGCCGAAAGACTGCCGCCTGTTCCCATGAGCCGGTGTCGGCCACGACCAGATTCACGTGGCTCTTGGCCGGCGAGCCGTTGATTTCGAAGCGTGGCAACGCAGGCGCTTAGCCACCGGCGACGTGGGGCGCGGATGGCCGCGAGTCTCCGGATCACGCAGGCGTCGCGGATGAACTCGTGCAGATAGCGGTTTAAGATTTGCGGGCGCGCCGCGAAGAACCGGATCCATCCTGTCCACGCTGAGCTGGGCGATGCCGAAGCGCTTTTGGCGTCGGTTCGTCCAAGAGCACCAGTTCAGTGGCAACGGGCGGGGACTCCAATCCAACTTCATCGAGGACCGTGGCCGGGATTTCTAGCGTCTCCAATTGTCGGGGTTCGACTTTCAATGCGCCCCCGCCGTAGGATTTCCCGGCGTAGGACAGGTTCTGCAAGGTTGCCGGATGGTTCAAGGCGCGCCAAAGCTGCCGCACCTCTGCAGGCCGGGAATCCCAAGGATACACACACAAGAAACCCGTGAGGGGAACAACACCAGCCTCGTTCAGAATAAACCGGCAGTCTCGGCGGCCCAGGTAAGCGAACAAGATTGTGGGCGGCGCCCGGTGCTCCATTTTATACCAGGGTCGCCGCCTCCGAATCAGGGATCGCTCGTGCAGTTTTTGTCTTTCACCAGCATCCAAATACAACTGCAACGGTAGCGGCAAGCGTTCCTTGGGAGTGGCATCGAGGTTGAGCAGCCACGTTGGGCGACCTTGGGCTTCAAGAGCGTCCATGGTCGCGGCGCGCAAAACGTCGCCCGGACAATCGCGAGTCCTGCCAATGGCGCGGATGAAATAGCTTTTCACCAGACCCAGCTCGGCAATTTGCTGCCCGGTCAGAAAAAAGAACTCGTTTGCGCCAGTGGCAATCCCTCGCATCACGCGGGCGAAATGCGACATGGGAACGCCCCCCGACGAGGCGGCGCGCGGAGGGCGCGACAACCCCGTCGCTAAGGCTTCAGACAGTTCCCGCTCCACACAGGTGAGCGTCGGGTGGGCGGCGTCTCCTTTTGCCAGGCCGCGCAGTGCCCAAGTGATAGCCTCGCCATCGCGCTCCCCAAGGCGCATCCACTGAAAGCGGTCTTGGGGCGCGGTATTGGAAATCAGGAAGACCATTGCGTTAGTATCCACTGCCGGAAACGGTGCGGCAGACTCGTCGAAGGTCAGAACTGCCTCCAAGTTAAACCGCTCGCAAAGACGATTCCAAAGCGCCCGCGACGAAATTCCTTCACACACATCCGCGGGCAACAAGAAAGCCAGCCGCCCGCTAGGGGCAAGAAGTTCCAAGCACCGGAGCAGAAAGTAAACGTGAAGCCCAACTCGGCCATCCAGTGCAAATCCCAAGACCCGCTCGGCAATCCGGCGCAATTCCGCTTTCCGGTCCTCGGCAAGGCGATGGTGGCGGATGTAAGGAGGATTGGAGACAATCGCCGGGAAGACACGCTCCACACAAGCGGTGACAAAATCACCCAGCACCACATCCTTGAAATCGTTCGGCGACAGGCCTAGTCGCCGACCTTCGGTGAAGGAAGACTCGTGCAATTCATAGCCCAGAAACTGCCCGGTGTAGCCGACAGCACGCGCCGCCGCCAAAAACGTCCCCGGCCCAACGGCGGGATCAAGAAGCATCTCCGGACGCAACTCTGTGACCCAACTGACCATCGCCTTGGCCAGCCAGAACGGTGTCCAGAACTGCCCTTTCTCACGCAGGGCTTCGCGTTGTGGGCCTGTGGCCGGCAAGACTTGGGATTGGGGGGCGATGGCTGCAGACGCCTTCATTTTCGCCTCCTTTCCGAGACTTGGCGGAGGATTCGCAGAGCTTCCTCCGCCAATTGCAGCCGACCGCCGTCAAAGGTGACATACGGAAGAATGTGGCCGTTCTTGTCTTCCACATAGGCGGGCAACAACCGCGGCTCTTCCACGCTCCTGCCCAGCGGATAACCGTGATGGTAATAGTGCTTGAAGATCGTCTTTTTGGTCGTTGCACCGCCGGGGGCTTGAAACGTCTGGATCGTAGGTTCAGTCAATCTCTGGACCACCAACTCTTCCGCGCGGTCAAACGCAAGCCCGTAAGCGAGATCGAAAAACACATGCCAGATGTGGATGGACACGCCCTGTTTCGCCTGCCACTGCAGCAACGGCTCGCGGTCCTCTTCCTTTATGATGATTGTGGGGAGGACCGCGCCTCTGCTCAGCCCGGGGTTTCCGCCGAGCGGCCGTTGAGGACGCAGCGGCGTGTTGAAATCCGTCATGTTCTGCGCTCTCCAGAGGCTGTTCTCACACTCCACGGCTAGCAGCGCGTGTTTCAAAAGCGGGAGCAATCGTTTGTCGTCTTCGGCAATAAACGGCAGTTCCGAGAGACCACCAGCTTTGGCAACTGCCTCCTCTACGGCTTGCATGTCGGCAGCCCGAAAGATCAGCAAATCGGGCCGTTTGATTTGGCCAAGCCCGGCGGCCTCAAGCCGCTCGAAATACAACTCGAATTCGCGGACGTTTTTAGTGGGCGCTGTCCCGCTCGGGCCATACGGAATCGCCATGAATTCACCCGTGTCATTGACCGCCTCAATTACCCGCTTCTCGCTCCAGACCCCTTGCGACCAGCGCATCAAGAAATCACTGCCGCGCAACCGGCGTGGATTCAACCAAAATTCCAGCCAAGACAACGGCGGTGGACTCGTCAGCACGCCATCCAGTTGCCCGTCGCAGACCGAAAGCAACGCTTCAAAGGGGTGAACGCATGGACTTGTCACACTGCTCAATTATCAGCTTTCCCCTTTTCTGCCAAGGAATGCTCTTCCATCTCTGGAATTGCGGCAACCAGCTCCCGCCAGCGCTTCACGTCGGCCCGCTGGCGGTTGACCAGCGGCAGGTCGTCCCGTTCCTCCTCGGCAAAGCCCTTGAGCATGAGCGTGGCGTCGCCGGTGCGGCGGGTCTTGAACCAGTAGCCCGCCGGTCGCCAGCCCGGAAACCGCGAGGCCTCGCCGGTGCTGGTGTCATAGACCCAGTGCTCCGTCGGCTCGGCGTAGGGCGAGCACAGGATCGGCTTGTTGACCGGCTGGATGGGAATTTCGGGCTGGGTGGCGAGGGGCATGGGCGACACCTGTGTTGCCTTAAACTGGGGGCTGCGTTACGCTTTGAAGCATGAAATTCCGGGTGTTGATTGAACCGGACGAGGACGGCGTGTTTGTGGCCGAGTGCCCAACCTTGCCGGGCTGCATCTCCCAAGGCAAAACCCGCGACGAGGCGATGGCCAACATCCGGGACGCCATCCAAGGATACCTCCGCAGCCTGGAAAAGCACGGCGAACCCGTGCCCGGCCCGATCACCGAGGAAATCGTGGAAGTGCCGCTATGAGCCGTCTCCCGGTCTGTTCCGGCATCGAGGCGGTCAAGGCGTTCCGCAAGATGGGCTACGAACTGGATCACCAGACCGGCAGCCACATGATTCTGCGCCACCCATCGGGCCGACGCCTGACCGTGCCCAACCATGCCGAGCTGGCCAAGGGCACGCTGCGCGCCCTCATTCGCGAGGCCGGGCTGACAAAAGAACAGTTCATCGCGCTGTTGTAACTCCCGATCCATTTCAATACCGCTCCTTCCCGTCCAGCCGGTGCACGGCCAGCACCTCGTTGCCGCGCGGGTCAATGACTTTGACGGCGCAGCGCCGGTGTTTGCCCGCCTGGAAGGGCAGCGACACCGTCCCGCTCAGCGCGTCAAAAGCGCCCTCGTCCACCACGCCCTTGAGCGCGCGGGCGAGCTTGTCCCAGGCGCTCCGGTCCGGGAAAAACGCCTGCGTCACGCAGAACGTCCGCCCGTCGTAATCGCTGTCCACAAACCACGCCGCTACCTTGTCCGCGCCCGTCGGCAGGAGCGTGTTCTCGACCGGGTTGTAGATGTCCACGCCCTCCATTTGTATGCGGAACAGCCCGTCGGCGTCCGGGCCGAGCAATTTCGTGCGCGGCATCCGAACACGGTGAACAACTGGCTGCCAGGCGTGGTCTTGAGCAGGTCGCCCATCGTCACGTCCGGCCGGATGTGGGCCAGATGACACCGCACCTTCGGGTTCGGGTCCTCCTGAATGGCCGCCTGCGCCGCCGCATCGAAGCTAAACCCGGCAAACACCAGGTCGTCGTAGCCCCGCCGATGCGCCTGCCGCAGCGCGTTCTCCACCTGGTAGGCCGTCACCGGGCCGTGCTGCGGGCCAAACGATACCGCCACGCGCCGTTCCTTGCCGTTCTCCGCCGACCAGTCGCCCTCGCCGTGCAGGAACTCCGCCCCCCTGCACTGGCTCGAGCCGGGAAAACTTCGCCTCCTTGTTGTTCGGAAACCGCACCCCGTCGGCCCGCAGCAGGCGCAGCATCTGGTCCAGATACGCCCCGGCGTTCTGCGGCTCAGCAGCGGCACTTGTGAGAGCACGGACCGAATCCGCCGACTCACGTCGGCGGCTACCAAAAGTATCGAGTGCCTCCGGCGCGCCGCCGATCGGGCTTTCTTCCGTGAGGCTTTCCTCGACCGGCATGACGCCTTCCACGGTGAACGGGCCGCTCACGCGCACCACCCCGCGCACAATCTCCGGCTTGTCCACCAACTCCTCCTGCTCGGCATTGGCGGCGATGCAGGCGTTGACCTCGTCCATCTTGGCCCGCCAAGCAGCCCGGTAAGCCACGAGCGCCTCCTGCAAGGGCTTCGGCCAGTCCGGGTCGGTGTCGAATGGCACTTCCCACTCGCGCCAGCCGGCGGTAGCGGCGGGCGTCTCGCCTGCCGTAGAGGGCGGCATCTTGCCGCCCGGCCCGGGCGTCGAGGCAGCAGCGGCACGCGAACCGCGGGTGCGTTGTCCGCCGGGCTGGAAGCCCGGCTTTACGTCAGGCAGGATGCCTGACGCTACGGGCAGCAGCCAGCGTCGCCGGTCGGCGTCCGTGACGGCCTTCTTCCCTTCGCGCTTTTCCTTTTCCAGCAGCTTGGCGCGGAGTTTCTGGCGCAACTCGGGCGTGACCAGCGGCAACGCCTCGTTCAGCGCCTTGAGCTTCTCGTCGAGGATGGGCTGGTGCTTGGCGAAGATGGCGTCCAGGGCCACGTTTTGGGCGATGCTTCTAAGCGTGATGTGAGGGACGGTCTTGCAGACGAAGCCGAAGGCGGGATTCTGGGGAGCACACGCCTCTGGCGTGTCCCGTTCGGCGTCCCGCCGAACGGAAGAGGGGGCGGAGGAATCGGGCGAGACGCCCGATTCAGCACGCGGGACTCGTGCGCTCCCCTCTTTGATCTTGTAGAAATCGAAGCGGGCGGGCCAAAGCCACGCGAAGTCCAGTTTAGGCTGCAGGCTGAATCCTTCCCACCGGACTTGACCGCCCCCCGGCTCCAGCACCAAGCAGTGGGTGCGGTATTTGCCCCAGCGCGCCTGTCCCCTCCCCTCGAGCACTGGGAAGGTTTCGGCAAGGAGATCGCTGGCGGTGCGGCGGGCGATACGGGTGCTGTGGCCGCTTCGGCCGCTAATAGGGCCGCGTTTTATTCCCGCATCTTAAAATGGTCGAACACGCTTTGGAACGAAGCACGCAACTTGGTCACTTCGATTGGTTCGCTGGGAACAAGATCATGGGCGAGCTTTTGTTTGTGCTTTGCGAGCAACTTCGCTACCGAATCCGAGGCGGTGTTCATGACGAAATACCGCTCGCCGTATTGATACGCGATGTCCGCCACCAAGCCGAGGAAAGCTCGGCCCAGTGCGAGCTTCAGGTTGACCGTGTAAAACTTGCACTCCGCGGCGAGCACGACCTTGCTGTGCCGGGGCAGAATGCCCGGATTTCGGCGACAGGTGTCTGCTTCATCCTGATACACAACGGCCACGTCGCACTCGTGGGCGACCAAGGACTTGCCCGCCACGTAAATCCCCACGTGAGCCTCGAGCACTGGTTTGCTGGGAAACCGGACAACGGCATGGGTGTAGGGTTGCCGGCGAGAGGCGATGTCTCCCGGACTGGTCCGGAAAACAAGGCTGGTTGGAACACAGCCCTCTACATCGCGAAACTCGATGGTTGCACCCTCTTCCCTAGCCGCTTCCAGCACGAGGCAAAACACGAACAACTCGTACAGGTCCGCCGCATCGGATGCCGCGGTGTGCGTAGTGATGACCGCAGAGCCAAAGACGTTGCGGATGGCTTTGAACAAATTGTCCTCAATCGCCATGGCGTGTGACCTCCGTTTTCAACTGGTTCAGCAACGACCACAGCTCATGGATGGCGGGCTGTCGCTCCATCAAATCGGAAGCAGGAAACGGTTTGGCTTCACCCCCCTCCATATCGGGAACAAAGCTGATGGTGCGGCCTTGCACTCCCAGTTTTTGGAAAGACTCCAGCAGGTGCAACCCGATCTCGCCCACATCCAGCACGGCATGCTCGAGTGCGCCAATGATCAACAACAGCCGCTCGTGGGCTGTGTAGTCCACACGCTTCAAAAACCTTGTTCGACTTGGCCGCCCACGTGCGCGGCGTGCATCAGCTTCCGGGGTGGTCTCAAGCGCGAACTCTTCGGATACCACGATCCGTTCCTCGGCGGTCTTACCCAGACGAAGTTGCTCTTCCACTTCCGCGACGACCCAGTCGAAGTGGTGTTCGCGGAGAAGCCGGACGAACTCGTCATACAGTTGCAGGCATTTTTCAGCGGTCATGGTTTTCGCTCCGAGTTGCCGCTCCAGCATCGCAAGCGGAGATTTCGAAATTCAGCGCCAGCAGACGGTGCAAGGGGTCCTGGCGTGCGGCCACGCGCAGGATGGCCTGGGCCGAGATGCGTTCGTGGATGTGCAGGGCCACCGGCTCGACCTCGAAGCCCTTCTTCTCGCGTTAGCCAGCCCATTCCAGCCACGGCTCGTGGTTGCGCAGCGCGGCGGTCAGCGCGGCGCGCTCGGCGGGCGTGAGCTTTTCGCCGCGCTCGAGTTTGGCGAGGAGCTTCTCGACGGCGGCGTCCGAATCGAACCGCAGCACCGGCGGCAGGTGCGTGTTGTAGGCGAACTGGAGCTTGGGGGTTTCCCGGATTTCGCCCTGGGCGGCCAGGCCGGCCGGCGGGATGTGTTTGCGTTTGGCGCTGTGCCGGTAATCGGTGACCGGCGCGGGGGTGGTTTTGGTTTTGGCGCGGGGCATGGCGGAGGCGGTTTTGGGACTCGGGCGAAGCGGCCGCGCGGTTAGTCCGCGGCGTTGTTGGCGATCTGGACGCGGCCGGGGCTGCGGTTGGTGAGGCGGGCCGCGCCGGTGAAGACGTTGTCGGTGATGACGGCGCGGCGGACGCCCTCGCCCAGCTCGACCTGCGGGCGGTCGGCGCGGAATTCGCAGCCGCGCACCAGCACGGTGCCGCCGCTGGCCTGGACGGCGTGCCGGCCCTCCTTTTTGGCGTCCCATTGGACGAAGGTGCAGTCGCCGAAACCCACCGTGCCCCGGCCGGCCACCTTCGCGATTTGCCGGCACGGGCCCCAGAAGGCGCAGTTGACGAAGCGCACGCTGCCGGTGTGGGTCTCCTTCACCTCGATCATCGTCGGGTCGGGTCCTTCGAAACTGACGAACTCGCCGTTGGTGATGAGCAGGCCAAAGGGGGCGCACTCCTCCACGACCAGCGCGGTGTAACAGTTGTCCGCGCCGATGCCCAGGAAATTGCCGTTGCAGACGCCGGCCCGGGTCTTGATGAAGCGGTAGCCCACGTTGTAGCCGAAGCAGAAGGTGTTGAAGACGTACTGCCAGTCCGTGCGGCCGAAGACGAACGCCTCGCCGTGCTGCATTTGCCACTGCAGGAGCTTCGGCTTCACGCTCCACCAGGGGTTGAAGTGGACGTTCTCGATGCGGCCGATGTCGTAAATCTGATCCACATAGAGGCCCCGGCGCAGCGGCTGGCCGTGCACGTCGCGGATGAGGTGCCGCTCGTTCTGGGTGGCGTCAATGCCGTTGTAGGGGTTGAGCAGTTCGACCGCCAGCACGGCCGGGTTTTTGCCGCGCATCGCGATCGCGTACGGGTACGGCACGGGCACCTCGTCGGTCTTCTGGTTCGGGTAGTAGAGCACCACGCCTTTAAGGGTGCTGTTGACGTTGAGGGTCAGGAAGGCCGGGGCGTCCTCCGTGCCGGCGTCGGCGGTGACCAGGAACGTGGTGCCGTCGTCGGTGGGCTTGGGCAGGCCAGCGTCGCGGATGCCGTTGTGGGCGGGCACCGATTCCCAGACGCCGCGCAGGGTGACGGCGTTGGGCACGTTGAGCCGGCCGGCGAAGAGGTAGTTGCCGCGGGGGGCAAAGACTGTGCCGCCGCCGGCGGCCGCGGCGGCCTCGAGGGCCTTTTGAAACGCGGCGGTGTCGTCGGTCCGGCCGTCGCCCACGGCACCGAAGTCGCGGACGTTGAGCGCGCCCGTCTCGGCGGCCAGGGCACGCAGGGTCAAGGTCAAAACGGTGAACAGGATGGCGGGGAAGGGCCTACGGGTAATTTGCATGGCCCGAGCCTAACCGTTCCGGGCCGTCGCGCAACGGCCCGCGTTCACGGAGCGGCCACGCGGTAGAAGTGCACGGCGTAGCCGGCGAAGGCGTCCTCGAAGACGCTGTCGCGCGCGGGCAGGGTGCGGTCTTCGCCCAGCACTTCGACCCGCGCCGCGCCGTTCAGCCCGGCCAAATCGAAGCGTGCAGACCGGGTTCCGCCACCAGCCAGACACACCGCGGCTGCTTCGCAAAGCGAGGAAACGCTCGCCGGGCCGGCTCTCCCGGCCTTGACAGCCGCCGAGCATAGCTTACTCACTGCGCGCGCAATGATCCCATCCGCCCTGTTCGTCCGCGGCTGGCTGGCCGGACCAATGGCCGTGCTCAACCTGGTCGCAGCCTTCAGCGCCGTCGCCGCCGAAGCCCGACGTCCTCTGCCTCCCGTTCCTGCCGGCCCCGATGACCTGTACGAAGACGTCACGGCCCGCGCCGGTGTGAATTTCGTCCAGCAGTTCTGCCACGACCGGATCGCGAATATCCTGCTCTCGAACGGCGGGGGGGGCGCGGTGCTCGACTTCGACAACGACGGGCTCGTGGATATTTACCTGGTGAACTGGGGGCCGCTGCCGGGCGTCACTTCGCCCAAGTTCACCAGCCCGCGCGAGCCTAACCGGCTTTTCCGCAATCGCGGTGACGGCACCTTCGAGGACGTCACGGCCAGGGCGGGGCTGGCGGGCAGCGGTTTCGGCAGCGCCGCCACGGCCGGCGATTTCGACAACGACGGCTTTACCGACCTCTACGTCGTGAACTTCGGCCGCAACCAGCTCTTCCGCAATCGCGGCGACGGCACCTTCGAAGACGTCACCACCCGGGCGGGCGTGGGCGACGCGGGCACGGGCATTTCGGCGGTCTGGTTCGATGCTGATCAAGACGGCCGGCTGGACTTGTTCGTGGCGAACTACCTGACGTTCGATCCGAGCACCGTCTCCGAGCAAAACCCCGGCGCGTATCCCGGGCCACTGGCCTACCCCGGCGAGGCGAACGTGCTCTACCGCAACCGTGGCGATGGTACTTTCGATGACGTGACGAAGGCCGCCGGCTTGCACGCACCCGGCCACCGGGCCATGTCGGTGTCCGCCTTCGACGCGGATTGGGACGGCGACACCGACCTGTACGTGTCGAACGATGACACGCCGAACGCGCTTTGGCTGAACGACGGCAAAGGTCGTTTCCACGACGTGGCCATCGCGGTGGGCGTGGCGTTCAACTCGATCGGCGAGGCGCCCGGCTCGATGAACGCCGCGATCGGCGACTTCAACGGCGACGGCCTGACAGACCTCTTTGTCACGCGCCTCGGTTACGGTTCACTGTACCTGCGCAACGCCCGCGGTCTGTATGACGACCGCATGTTCGCCTCCGGCCTGGGGCGCATCACGCAGCCGTACGTGGGCTGGGGCGGCGTGGCGCTGGAGTTCGACAACGACGGCGACCGCGACCTGTTCGTGGCCAACGGCTCCGCGTTTGTGCTCACGGGCACGCTCAGCCTGTTGCTGGAAAACGACGCCCGGGCCGGCTTCACCGACGCGGCGGCGAAAGGCGGCGCGTTTTTTCGCACCCCGGTGGACGGCCGCGGCGCGGCGGTGCTGGACTTTGACAACGACGGCCGGCAGGACCTGCTGCTCACCTTGCTGGCGAACCGCGCGGTGCTGCTGCGCAACCGCGCGCGGGCTGGTCATCACTGGCTCTCGCTCGACCTCGAAGGCACGCGCGGCAACCGCAGCGGCTACGGCGCGCTGGTCACCGTCACCGCAGGCGGCCGAACCTGGAAGGCCGAGTCGCTGTGTCCGACCGGTTTTCTGATGCAAGGCGACAAGCGCGTCCATTTCGGCCTGGGCGGTGCCGCCGCCGTGGACAAGCTGGAAATCCGCTGGCCCGGCGGGCAGACGCAGGTGCTGACCAACCTGGCCGCGGACCGCGTGCTCAAAGTGAAGGAACCCCAATGAACGGCGGAACCGCCATGAAATTCCTCAAACCGATGCAACTCGCCCCGCTCGCCGGACTGGCCGCGCTGGCGGGAACTCTCGCCGCCGTCTGGCTCTTTGCCGCCGAGGCGCCCGCCGAGAAGACGCACAAGCTGACCACCATCAGCCCGCGCAAGTTCGCCGACTCGCTGCACGCGGTCATCGCGGCGAACCGCGAGGCCTACGCCCGCCTCGTGGTCGAGCGCCTCGCCGCAGACGCCGGTCCGATGAAGGTCAGCCAGAACTGGCGGGCGGAGAATTGCCTGCCCACCCACGCGCAATTCCTGCGCGAGGCCGCCACGGACATCCAGCGGCGCGGGGCGGAGTTTTCGTACACCCTGCGCAGCCTCTGGCCCATCAACCCCGCGCACGGCCCGCAGACCGACGTGGAGCGCGCGGGGCTTGAAGCGGTTGCCGGGAACCCGGGCACGAATTTCTACACCGAGGAAAGCCTGGGCGGGCGCAGCTACTTCACTGCGATCTACGCGGACAAGGCCGCGCTCGGCTCGTGCGTGAGTTGCCATAATCAGCATCCCGCCAGTCCGCGACGTGACTTCCAGGCCGGCGACGTCATGGGCGGCATCGTAGTGCGTGTGCCGCTCGAGTTCTGAGGCGGGTCACAGACGTCCCAATTCGTTGTGGGTCGAGCCGCGCGGCGGAGCGGCGAATCCTTGGTCGGGCGAATCTTTGCCGTGCCCGGCACCCCGCCGGGCCAGATGCCCGGCTCCACGGCCGGCCGGAGACCCGCCGCCACCCCGCCGGAGCGAGGCGGTTACGGGCCGCCGCGAGCGCCAAATTGGCCGTTCCACGCGGAGACAACACCCCGCGGGCGGGCATTCTGCCTTTTTGCGGCGTTGCGCGCGCGGGCCGGACTGCGCTTGAATCCGCGCCCGTGAAACTGCTGGTCATCGGCTCGGGCGGCCGCGAGCACGCCCTGGTGTGGAAGCTGGCGCAATCGCCCCACGTCACCCGCCTCTGGGCCGCGCCCGGCAATGCCGGCATCGCCCGGGAACACGCGGCGCGCACCGGCGAGCCGGTGGCGTGTGTGCCCCTTGGCGCGGAGGACCTCCCCGGCCTGCTGGCTTTCGCGCGCGAGCACCGGCCGGACCTGACGGTCGTCGGCCCGGACAATCCGCTGGCGCTGGGTCTCGTGGACCTGTTCCAAGAACACGGCTTGCGCGCCTGGGGTCCGAACCGGCAGGCTGCGCGGTTCGAGTCTTCCAAGGTGTTCGCGCAGCAGTTCATGGAGCGCCACGGCATCCCGGCGCCCCGGGCGGGGGTGTTCAGCGACCCGCGCGCGGCCTCGCGCTTCGCCGCCGAACTCGGCGGGCGCTGCGCCGTTAAGGCGGACGGCCTGGCGCTGGGCAAGGGTGTGCTGATCTGTCGGGACATGGCGCAGGCCGACGCCGCCATCGAACAGATGCTTGTTCACCAGGCCTTCGGCGCAGCGGGCCGACAGGTGGTCATCCAGGAATTACTCGAAGGCACCGAAGTTTCGCTGCACGCGCTGTGCGACGGGCGGACGGCGAAGCTCTTCCCCACCTCGCAGGACCACAAGCGCGCGCTGGACGGCGACGCCGGCCCGAACACCGGCGGCATGGGCACGTACTCGCCGACGCCGTTCATGACCGACGTACACCTGGGTCTGGCTTACCGCGAGATCATCCAGCCGTGGCTCAAGGGGTGTGCGGCCGAGGGCATTGATTTCCGTGGCCTGCTTTACCCGGGCTTGATGCTGACCCAGAACGGCCCGCGCGTGCTGGAGTTCAACGCCCGCTTTGGCGACCCCGAGACGCAGGTGTACCTGCCCCGGCTGGAAAACGATCTTTTGGAAGCGCTCGAGGCGAGCGTCAATGGCACGCTGGACCGCGTGGAACTCAGGTGGAGCGCGCAGGCGGCGGTGTGCGTGGTGATGGCCTCGGGTGGGTATCCGGGCAATTACGCGAAGGGTAAGCCGATCAGCGGCCTTGAGGACGTCGCGCGCCTGCCCAATACGAAAGTCTTCCACGCCGGCACGGCGCTCGCGGACGGCCGGGTCGTGACCAGCGGCGGCCGCGTGTTGGGTGTCACGGCCTGGGCGGCAACCTTGGCACGGGCGCGCGAAGCAGCCTACGCGGCGGTGGACCGAATCCGCTTCGAAGGCGCCCATTACCGGCGCGACATCGCGGCGCGGGCGTTGAAGTAGCCGTGGGCGCGCCGGCCGCGGAATCATGCCCGTCATGACCGCCCTGGATTCCCAGCCGTTACAGGTCGGGCAGCGACTCACCGCCACGGTGAGCGACGTGGCGTTCGGCGGCGACGGCGTGGCGCGGGTGAACGGGTTTGTGATCTTCGTGCCGTTCGTACTGGCGGGCGAGGAGGTCGAGCTGGAACTGACGGAGGTGAAGCGGCAGTTCGCCCGCGCGCGGCTGGTGCGGGTGGTGCGGCCCGCGCCGCAGCGGGTCGAGCCGCGCTGCCGGTATTTCGGGCAGTGCGGCGGCTGCCAGTACCAGCACATGGCTTACGAGGAGCAGCTCCGTGTGAAGCACCGCCAGGTGAGCGACCTGCTCCAACGTCTGGGCGGCGTTTCACCCGACGTAGTCATGCCGGTCGTGCCGTGCCCGCAGCCGTACGGGTACCGTAACCGCATCATGCTTCGCAGCCAGTGGAACAAGCCGGAACAGCGGCTCGCGATTGGGTTCATCCGGCACGACTGCCGGCTGGTGGTGGACATCGAGGAGTGCGCCATCGCCGAGCCGGCGTTGAGCGCGCGCATCCGCGAAGTCCGCGCGCATCCCCCGCCCAAGGGCGGATTGAAGGTGGTGCTGCGCCTGCCGCCGGAAGGCTGGGAACTGCCCCCGGATTCGTTTTTTCAGAACAACTTTCACCTGCTGCCCGGTTTGGTGGACACCGTGCGGACACGGCTGCAAGCGGCCGGCACGCGCCATCTGGTGGATGTGTTCTGCGGGGTGGGGTTCTTCGCGATCGAACTGGCAGACCGGGTGGAGTCGTTCACCGGGGTGGAGCTGGATCGCCAGGCGATCAGGGCCGCCCGCCGGAACGCCGCCGCGCGCGGCGTGGCCAACGGTGAATTCGTGGCCGGCCACGCCGAGGAATTGCTGCCGGAACTGCTGGGCCGTTTTGCGCCGGAGCGCACCACGGTGGTGTTGGACCCGCCCCGGGTCGGCTGCGCTGCATCGGTGCTGGCGGCACTGCGTGCAACCCGCCCGGCGCAAATCGTATATGTGTCCTGCCACCCGGCCACGCTGGCGCGCGACCTGAAAACTTTGTGCGCCGAGGGCGCATACCGGATCGAATGCGTCGTGCCGCTCGACATGTTCCCCCAGACCCAGCACATCGAGTGCGTGACCGACCTGCGAACAACAACCTGAGCAAAATCGTTTGGGTGCGCACATTGGGACTGCTCGGCCCGGAGCCGGCCGGTTGAATGCGGTGCCATTGACGGTTCAAGAACAGAACAACAACCCTCGGCCCTGGAACCCGGCTGTTGAAACACGCTCTTTAACTTTAACCGGTGGAACTCGTTTTACTTGAACTACCTCTCCGCCCGGTCCACTTTAGGGCCAATGAAATATCAAACTCCATTCCTTCAGGGCCTGTGTTGCCTTCTGGCAATCTGGCATTTCGGCCGGATGGCACAGGCGCAACACGGTGGTGTGGACACTACTTTCAACCCGGGTGCCGGGCCCAACGCGCTGGTGAATGTGATCACCGTGCAGCCGGACGGGCGAATCCTCCTCGGGGGCAATTTCGGCACGGTGGACGGTATCGCGCGCAGCCGGATTGCACGGCTGAATCCGGACGGTGCCGTGGATCCCGCCTTCCAGGCGGGCACGGGAGCCAACGACGACGTGCGCGCGATTGCGGTGCAGGCCGATGGCCGCGTTTTGCTGGGTGGCGACTTCACCGTCGTCAATGGCGCACCGCGCCGGCGGCTGGCCCGGTTGCTACCGGACGGGCAGGTGGATTACACGTTCAGCCCGCTGGGCGGCGCCAACGGTGCGGTGTATGGTCTCGCCCTCCAGGCGGACGGGCGCGTGGTAGTGGTGGGCAATTTCACTGAGATCACCGGGGTCGCGTTGAATCGTATCGCCCGTCTGAACGCCGACGGCAGCCTCAATACCAGCTTCGATCCGGGCGCGGGCGCCAACGACCTGGTCCGGGCAGTGGTGTTGCAAAGCGACGGCAAGATCGTGATCGGCGGCGACTTTACCAGTTTCGCCGGTCAGGCGCGCAATCGCATCGCCCGCTTGAACGCCGACGGTTCGCTGGACGCGAACTTCATCCCCGGCACGGGCATGAACAACAGCGTGTTCGCCCTGGCGGTGGACGACACCGGCCGCATCCTCGCCGGCGGGCAGTTCACCCAGGTGGCCGGAACAACGCAGCGGTATCTGGCGCGGTTGACTTCCACCGGCGGACTGGATCCATTCTTCAACATGGCGGTAGGTTTCAACAACACGATGAACGCCATCGCGTTGCAACCGGACGGGCGGATCGTTGTTGGCGGCATGTTTACGACGGTGAACCAAGTCGGGCGGGTGCGGGTTGCACGGCTGGGCAGCGATGGCAGCGTGGATTTGACCTTCGATCCCGGCACGGGGCCGAACACGACCGTCCTGGCCGTGGCCGCGCCGCAAAACGGCAACGTGCTCATCGGCGGTCAGTTTACGACCGTGGCGGGCCAGAGCCGTCGGTACCTGGCACGGCTCGGCGCCGATGGTGGCAGCCCGGCGGCCACGGCACCGCAAATCACCGTCATGCCCACGGAACAGAAGGTGAACGCCGGGCTTCCGGCGAGTTTCACCGTGGTGGCCGGCGGCAATCCGCCGGTGAGTTACCAATGGACCCACAACGGCGCGCCCGTGGCCGGCGGCACCAACGGCACACTTGCACTCCCGGCCGTGCGACCGGACCAGGCGGGCGAATACGCTGTGACCGTTTCCAATGTGGCCGGCAGCGCGGTCAGTGTGCCCGTTCCGTTGATCGTCATGCCGGAGGCGCCCGGCGCCGGTTCGGTGGACCTGTCGTTCAATGCGGCGCAAGGACCCAACGGCCGGGTAAGGACCCTGGCACTCCTCCCGGATAATCGCATACTCATAGGCGGTGCTTTCACCACTGTGGACGGCCAGCCTCGCAGCCGGGTGGCCCGGCTGCTGTCCAACGGATCCGTGGATCCCGGCTTCGCCCCGCTAAGCGGGACCAGCGCGGAGGTACGCGCGCTGGCGGTACTGCAGGACGGGCGGATACTGCTCGGCGGCGATTTCCTCACGTACAATGGCGCGCCCCGCCAGCGCATCGCCCGGATTTGGGCGGATTCGGGGCTGGATGACACCTTTGTACCCGGCCTGGGTGCGAACAACACCGTGGACGCAGTGGCCGCACAGACAGATGGCAAGGTGGTCATCGGCGGTCTTTTCACCACCGTGGGTGGCGAGACACGAAACTACCTGGCCCGCCTGAATGAAAACGGCACCTTGGACACCACCTTCAACCCGCCGGGCGGGGCCAACGGCCGCGTGCTGGCCATCGTCCTTCAAACCGACGGCAAAATCGTCATCGGCGGGGATTTCACCCGGGTCGCCGGTATGGACCGGAACCGCATTGCCCGGCTGAACTCTGACGGCAGCTTGGACGAGAGCTTCGTGGTTGGTACCGGCTTCAATAACTCGGTGAATTCGCTCCGCCTGCTGGGCGGAGACTTATTGGTTGGTGGGGCGTTCGCGAGTTACAGCGGCGCGGGTGCCCGGGGGCTGGCTTTGCTCAACTCGACAGGTAGTCTGAGCCCCGCATTCGATACACTCGTCGGTTTCAACAACGATGTATTTGCCGTCACGGCCGACGCCGACGGCAACGTGATTGCAGGCGGCACCTTTTCCACGGTGAACGGTCTGCCGCGGACTCGCGTGGCCCGGTTGTTGGGTATGGACGGGAGCACGGATCCGCGTTTCGATCCGGCGGCCGGACCGAATACCGAGGTGCTCGCCGTGGCCGCGCAAGCTGACGGGAAGGTTATCATCGGCGGCAGCTTCACCTCTGTGGCCGGTCAGCCCAAACGCTACATCGCGCGGTTAAACAGCGAACCGCGGCCCGTGGCGCCCCCGTTCCGTCTGGCGATCCGAAACACCGACGATGGCGTGCGCGTGGACCTGTACGCCGAACGCGGGTTTGAATACACCATCCAGCGCTCGTACAACCTCCGGCAATGGGAGAACTGGACCAACGTAGCCGGCGGCGGCCTCGAAGCCGAGGTTCGCCTCCTGGACCCGACATCCAAGACCCAGCCCCAAGCCACATATCGCGGCGTCTCCCGGTAAACCGGCAGCCCTGCTCCGCAATCTCACACCCCGAAGTGCGGACAGACACGTCCGAGTGCTGGCGCCGGTATGAGGCCCACGCAACCACTGCAAATGGATTCGCCTGTGCCTGTTCGACACCGGCAGGAACTTAACCTTCGTTCACTCCCGGGGGCGCACCTGAATTTTTTGCAACCTGTGCTGAAACACGAGGGGCATCCGGCGGCTTTGATCGGCGCCACTCGCTGAACCTTTCATCGGCCCGCCGTCGGGTAAACTGCCCGGCTATATGGCAGAATCGAGACCTGCCGCCACACCGGCTCTCCAGCCCTACGACATGAAACTGAGATGCGCCCCGTTTACCGGCGCGGCCGACTTCACCGTTGACGCATCCGGCGTGCGCGCCTGAAATCGGCGGCATGAAGTCCTTTCACATTCACGTTTCCCGCCGTCGTTTCTTCAAATCCACTGCCGTGCTCGGCGCACTGGCCGGCTTGCCCGACTGGTTCGTCGAGGAAACCCTGTCCGCGCACGCGGCGCAGCCCAAGCCGCTTTCAGCCAATGATAAACCCGGCATTGGCCTGATCGGTTGCGGCGGCCAGGGGCGCGGCGACTGCAACTGGGCCCGAAATTTCGGCCACGTCATCGCCGTGGCCGATGTGGACGAACGCCACGCGGCGGAGGCGAAGAAGCAGTTCAACGCCGAGCACCAGTTCACCGACTTCCGGAAGTTGCTCGAGCGCGACGACATTCACGTTGTCATCAACGGCACGCCGGACCATTGGCACACGCTGGTGAACGTGGCCGCCGCGCGCGCGGGCAAGGATATCTACACCGAGAAACCGCTGACGCTCACCATCGGCGAGGGCAAGCGGCTGGTGCGGGAAGTCCGCCAGGCGAAGCGGGTGTTGCAGGTCGGCAGCCAGCAGCGCAGCGACGGGCGATTTCGACTGGCCTGCGAACTGGTCCGCAACGGCCGCATCGGCAAGCTCCAGCACATGGTGGTGGGCCTGCCCACCGGGCCGCGGGAAGGTCCGTTCCCGCCGCAGCCGGTGCCGGCCGGCCTGAACTGGGACGCCTACGTGGGGCAGGCGCCGTTTTTCGAGTACAACGGCCACAACTGCCACTGGAACTTCCGCTGGTGGTACCGCTTCTCGGGTGGCCAGATGACCGACTGGGGCGCCCACCACAACGACATCGCCCAATGGGGTAACGGGACCGAGGATTCCGGCCCGGTCGAGTTCGACGGCAAGGGACTGGTGGAGATGATTCCCGGTGGCTACGACGCCATCGCCAAATACCGAGTGGATTGCCGGTACGCCAACGGCGTCACCATGACCATTGTGGACGAAAGCACCGGCACCGACCGGAACGTGGTGGGTGACAAAAACCGGACGCCGAACGGCGTGCAGTTTCTGGGCAGCGACGGCTGGATCTTCGTAAGCCGCGGCGAAATCAAGGCGAGCAAACCAGAGTTGATCGAGGAGCCGTTGCCGGCAGGTGCCATCCGGCTGTACAAGAGCGACAACCACATGGGCAACTTCTTCGAGTGCGTGCGCTCGCGGAAGGATCCCATCTGCACGGTCGAGATCGGCCACCGTTCGATCAGCATCGCGCACCTTGGCGTCATCTCCATCCGCCTCGGCCGGCCGATCAAGTGGGATCCGGTCCGGGAGGAAATCGTCGGCGACACCGAGGCGGCCGGATGGATCGGCCGTGAAATGCGCGCCCCGTACGACTGGAGCTTTATTGCCTGAAAGCGACGGCCAGCCGGCTTACCACAGTCTTGGGGTAACGTTGGTCGGCCCCGGGTCGGGTGACCGGTGGTCTTGCGGCCGGACGCTTCACACGTAAAGCACGAGCTTGAGATCGCGCACCACCACGCTCATGAACGGGTAGCGCTTCTCCGGCTCGGTCTCCAAGCACTTGAGCACGATGCGTTCAAGTGCCGGGGGGATGGCGGTGTTCAACTCGCGCGGGGGGTGGAAATCGGCGCGGTCGAGCTGCCGGGCCAGGATTTCGGCGGGCGACTCACCGGGGAAAGGTTTGCAGAAGGTGAGCAGTTCGTAAGCGGTCACGCCAAAGGCGAACACGTCCGCGCGGTGGTCCACCGGCTCGCGTTGCAGTTGCTCGGGGGACATGTAGGCCGGCGTGCCGGGGTTGCCGGGTAGCTTCTCCGGGAATTCGGGCCGCGGCCGGGCAAGGTCGAAATCCACCAGCCGCACGCTGCCATTGCGGGTCACCACGATGTTCTCCGGCTTGAAATCCAGGTGCATGTAACCACGGTCGTGCACGTGCTCCAGGGCGAGGGCGGAGTCAATCAGCACGCTGCCGACGAACTCCTCGAGCTGCGGGTCGTTGTGGCCCATGAGCACCTTGAGATTGGCGCCCTCGACGTATTCCAACGCCACGTACCAGGTGCCCTCAATCTTGCCGTGCTCGAGGTAGCCGATCACAAACTCGTGGTCATGCACCGCGGCCAGGACTTCGCAGCCGCGGAGGAAGCGCTTGCGGGTGGCGAAGTCGAACCGCGCCGTCTCGCGCAGGCAGCGCACCGCGCAGGTCTGATGATGCTCGTCGGTGGCCAACCACAGGTCGGCCATCCCACCACTGTTGATCAACTCGCGCAGGTAGAACCGGCCGAATGGCCCGGGCAGACGCCGACCTTCGCTATCCACTTTCGCCTTGGTACCAAAGCTTAACATGAATGCCGGAGGATGTTTACCACCGCCCGACGGCCCTGCCAAGGCGACCGCGCCACAGAAGCCCCGGGCGTTTCGACGCACACCGCCGGTTGATGGAGAAACCGGACGCGCCGTGGCGGGCGGCGGTTACTGATCTTGTTGGAAGGCCCCGGGACAATTCTCACCCTGGCCGCAGCGGACGCATTCATGCAACCTGTGAAAAACGGCCATTCAAGACATCCCCAAGGGGCGAGCTAGCGAGTCCGGGCCTGCATCAGTCGGTTGTGTACCTTGTCAGTTACTGCGGACGTGAACATCCGCACTCCTGCCACAGCGCAGCGCGGTCTGCCCGGCGGGTCAATTTGCGGCGTGGCCAGGTCGCCGCGAACTGCCATTGGTTGGCTGCGGACCTCCGAGCAACTGCCTGGCTTGGGCCCGGTGCCACAACCAGCGCAACCCAAGCGGGTTCAAAGGGCCGGCACGTGTCTATGCTACCGGCGGCGCGGGATGGTCTGGCGATTAACGGTTGGGGCTGCTTGAAGCTTGGGTTTCAAATTGACTAATAATTTATTGCTAGCTCAGTAGCCGTATTGACACCCCATCTAAAATTTGCCAACTTCCCAGCCACGCGATGAATGCAAATCCACATGTAGCCGTGGTGGGAGCAACCGGCGCCGTGGGCGTCGAGATGATCAAAACCCTGGAGCGCCGCCGTTTCCCGGTGGGCGAGCTGACGCTGCTGGCGTCCGCCCGCTCGATTGGCAAAACACTCCCGTTTTGCGGGAGTGAGGTGCCGGTGCGGGAACTGACCCGTGAGGCCTTCAAGGGGATTGACCTCGCGCTCTTCAGCGCGGGCGGCAGCATCTCGAAAGAGTTCGCGCCCATCGCGGCGCAGGCCGGCTGCGTGGTGGTGGACAACTCCAGCGCCTTCCGCATGGACCCCGCCGTGCCGCTGGTGGTGCCGGAGATCAATGCCGCAGATCTCCGCCAGCACCGGGGCATCATCGCCAACCCGAACTGCACGACCGCCATCACTTTGATGGCGCTCTACCCGCTGCACGCGGCGTTCGGCTGCACGCGCATCTTTGCCTCCAGCTACCAGGCGGTGTCCGGCACCGGCGCGAAGGCGATTGCCGAACTCGAACGCCAGGTGGACCAGATCGTGAAGGGCAAGCCGGTCACCCGCGAAGTGTATCCGCATCAGATCGCTTTCAACGTGCTGCCGCACGTGGATTCCTTTCTGCCCAGCGGCTACACCCGCGAGGAGATGAAGATGGAAAACGAGGGTCGCAAGATCATGCACCACCCCACTTTCCGCGCCAGTGTCACCTGCGTGCGCGTACCGGTGTACCGCGCCCATTCCGTGGCTGTGAGCGCCGAGTTCGAGCGGCCGGTGACCGTGGAAGCGGCCCTCCAGGTGCTTCGCCAGGCGCCCGGGCTCGATGTGATTGACGACCCGGCCCGTTGTGAATACCCCCTGCCGCTGTACCAGGCCGAGAAGTACAACTGTGCCGTCGGCCGCATCCGCAAGGACTGCGCGCTGGACAACGGTCTGTGCTTCTGGGTCTCCGGCGATCAACTCCTCAAAGGCGCGGCGCTCAACGCTGTCCAGATCGCGGAAGAGCTGTTGAAGCTCTGAGGCCCGAACGGTGCCGGTTGGCCGTTGTCACAAAGTCATCCAATAAAGCCGCATAGATACACACGTGCGGGGTAGGCGTGGTCCTTTTCCGGGCTTGGCCTCGGGTAAACGCCCTGTCTCCAAAAAGAACAAGGGCCGGATTTGTGATCCGGCCCGTTCCGAGAACAAAGTCAATTCTCACGTCAGATGCGGCGCCGCAGACTTACGCCAACCTACACACACGGTTCACTGCGTTTTGCATCCCAACAACGACGACAGCTTACCCCGCCCCGTCGTTCCCACCAGTCCCCAGAACTGGGGACAAACTTGTCCCCCATTTGTTCCCGACTTCAGCCACAACACATGGCAAGCCAAGCCTGCTGAGCCTCATGGCGGCAGGCGCGCTCCATCTTGCGCCTGTAGCGGGTAGCTGTTGGCGGCCAAGTGGCCTCGTCCCGGGCATGCTGTGACAATCCGCCCGTGGCGGATGCGTTCAGACGACGGCAACTACGGAAGATCAGGGCTTGGCGGATTCGCCCCCACGCCAAACCCGCACTGACACAAAACCACCATGTGCCTCATGTCACACTCGCGGGCACGCCACTCAGTCAAGACGCGGCTGGTGGCGGATTGGGGGCGGGCGGAACCGGCGGCGGGGGCGGAGGCGCACCGGGCGGGGTCGCGGGAGGCGGACCACCTGCCGGGGTGGGCGGGACCGGTGGATTCTGAATGATGGCCAGCGCCTGTTTGACGATCAACTTGCCCATCTCGCCGCCGCGATGGTTGAACGAGGACAGCACATGCAGCGTGGCCGCCGCGGGTCCGGAAAACTCCCAGCGGCAGTCATCGAACCGGCAGCCATCGAACTGCACTGACGAATAACCGCAGTACACCAGGCGGCAGCGGCGGAAGGTGCAACCGTGAAAAAAGTGATAATCCATCAGCACCGGTTCGTTTTCGAAGGTGTAGTTCTTGATCTGCATAAAGCCGCTTGCAGGCTACCGTCCGGCTTCACGGCGAGGCAAGCCGCGTCTGTCCATCCGCCAGGGCCCGGGTGCATTGTATTTAAGGCCCGGAGTGTCAGCCCGCCGGTTTGGGTCCGGACAACTGAAAGATTTGATCCTGTCCGACCGGTTGGCGCTCCCCAAACGCGCGTAGCGCCTCACTCCGGCTCGACACGGCGGCGGGCTGCCTTTTTCGCGGCGTGGCGCAACTTGTCCGCCAGGGTGCGCTGGCGGGCGGCCACGCTGGGGCCACGTTGTTGACGTCGCATTTTTTCCCGCCGCGCGCGTTCGGCCGCGACGCGGGCTCGCCGCTGCGCCTCAAGTTTTGCCAGCAGCCATTCGCGGGCGAGCAGCCGGTTGAGCCCTTGCTGCCGCGTGGCCTGACAGCGGATTTGCACGCCGCTGGGCCGGTGCCGCAAGAGCACGCAGGTGGCGGTCTTGTTCACGTTCTGCCCGCCGGGGCCGGCCGCGCGCACGAAAGTCTCCTCGAGGTCCGCCTCACGCACACCCAAGGCCGCCAGGCGCGCCGCCAGTTGTGTCTGCCGATCCAGGCTCAGGTACGGTGTGGTCACGGCCGGAGCATAAACCAGCGGCGCCTCCGCGAAAGACGGTTGTGAACCCGGGACCCTTCCACGCGCCACCGAACACGTCCCGCAACTCAACCCCGTTTCCTGCTCGCCGGTCTGGGAGCAGCCCGCCAAAATCTGGACGCACCGTGACACGACCGTTGCACATCCGCGCCCGTATCGTCTGGCCACTGGCCAGCCCGCCCGTGGAGGACGGCGCGGTGCTGATCGCCGGCAGCGAAGTGGTGGCAGTGGGACGCGCGGACGAGGTGCGAGGACCAGCGGGCGCGATGCGAGTGGACTTGGGCGATGTGATGGTCTTGCCCGGTTTGGTAAACGCCCACTGTCACCTGGACTACACCCACATGGCCGGGCACGTCGCGCCGTTGAGCAGCTTCACGGATTGGATCAAAAGCATCACCACCCTCAAAGGCACGTGGTCGCCGGAAGATTACCGGGCGTCGTGGCTGGCTGGCGCCGCGATGCTCGTCCGCCGCGGCGTGACCACGGTGGCGGACATCGAAGCCGTGCCGGATCTGCTGCCCGCCGTGTGGCATTCGACGCCGTTGCGCGTGGTGTCCTTCCTGGAAATGACCGGCGTAAAAAGCCGCCGCGACCCGGAGCAAATTCTGGACGAGGCGGTGGCGAAGGCCGGCTCACTGACCATCGGCCGGTGCCGTGTCGGGCTCTCGCCGCACGCGCCGTACTCGACCGTGCCGGCGCTGCTGCGCGGGTGCGCGGCAGCCGCGGGCGCGCGCGGCTGGCTGTTGAGCACTCACGTGGCCGAATCGGCGGAGGAATTCGAGATGTTCCAACACCGGCGCGGGGCGATGTTCGACTGGCTGGCCCGCAATGGACGCGACCCCGCCGACTGTGGCGGCGTCTCACCGGTGCAACACCTGGCCTGCCACGGGCTGCTCGGACCGAATCTCCTCGCCGTGCATGCCAATTACCTGGCCGCAGGCGACGCGGAACTCCTGGCGCAGCGCGGCGTCCCGGTGGTGCACTGCCCGCGAAGCCACGCGTATTTCGGGCACCGGCCGTTCCCGTGGCAAAGCCTTGAGCGCACCGGGGTGAACGTGTGTCTCGGCACGGACAGCCTGGTGACCGTGCTGCGCCGCCAGGAACAGGTGCTGGATTTGTTCGCTGAGATGCGCGAATTCGCCACCCACGCGCCGGGCGTCGCACCCGAACAAGTGGTTCGCATGGCCACGCTGAATGGCGCGCGCGCACTGGGACTGGCCGGCAAGGCCGGCGTGCTGGCCGCCGGGGCGTGGGCGGACCTGATCGCCGTACCGTTTTCAGGCGGCGCCCGCGACGTCGCCGAAGCAGTGGTGCAGCACCGGGGCGAAGTAGTCGCGAGCCTCATTGCTGGCGACTGGGTGGTGCGCCCGCCGGGCATCGAGCCGGCATGAGCGAAGTCGCGCCAAGCCCGGTTGTATTGATCACCGGCGCGGCCGGCGGTTTGGGCGGAGGTTTGGTGCGGGCTTTTCGCGAAGCAGGCTGGCTTGTGGCGGCCGGATACCATGTTCGAGCGCTGGCAAGCGAGAACAACCGTGTGTGGCCGCTCGCGCTGGACGTGGCCAAACCCGGTGATCCTGAACGCGTGGTCGAGGCGGTGGTAACGCGTTGGAGACGTTTGGACGCGCTCGTAAACAACGCCGGGGTCGTGGCCGACGCGGTCTTGCCGCAACTGGCCGAAGCCGACTGGGACCGGGTACTGGTCGTGAACCTGAAGGGCGCCATGGCCTGCGCGCGCGCAGCGGCCCGCCCCATGAGCCGGCAGGGAGCCGGTCACATCGTCAACATTGGCAGCTACGCGGGGCGCGTCGGAGCACGGGGCCAGGCCGCTTACGCGGCGGCCAAAGCGGGGCTGATCGGTTTCACGCAGTCTCTAGCCGCAGAGTTGGCGGATCGAAACGTCCGCGTCAACGCCGTGCTGCCCGGCGTGTTGCCGACAGCCATGACCGCCGGCCTGGCCCGCGAAGCGCTGGACCGGCTGGCAGCCGCCAATCTTTTGCGCCGGTTGAACTCGGTGACAGAGGTGGCGCGCTTCGTGGTTTTCCTGGCCGGCATGGAAAACGTGTCGGCGCAGGTCTTCCAACTGGACAGCCGTCCGACGCGGTGGTTTTGAGCGGCGCGCGTCATTCGCCGCGGCTGAGCAGCGGGTAAGTGGTCCAAGCCACCGCCCAAGTGCGGTCGCTCCTGCCCGGGCCAAGCAGGTTGGGGGTCGGTGGCCGGCCGACGGGAAGACGGCGATACAGCCGGCAGGGAAATCCGCACCAAGAGGGTGCCTGCTTGCAGGAAAAATGGTGCGCTCTTGGGGCCGCTGGTGCGGTTTCGCTCTTGCCAGCGTCCAAAGGACCCCGGCATGCTGTGACATGGCAAGCGACCTTGCGCCTTCAGAGCTGGATGCTCAGTTTTACCTGCCCGCGGATGAGTTCTTCGCGGCGCATCGTCACACCGCGCTGACCTACGACGACGTCACCTTGGCGACGTTGTTTTCGGAAATCCTGCCGCGCGACACACAACTCGACACGCGGCTCGCGGATAACCTGATCCTGCACATCCCCATCATCTCTGCCGACATGGACACGGTGACCGAGTCCCGCATGGCCATCGCGATGGCGTTGAACGGTGGACTGGGGTTCGTGCATTACAACATGAGTGACCAGCGGCAAATTTCCGAGGTCACGCGAGTCAAGAATCACGTGCACGGACTGATCCAAGAACCGATCAAGGTAAGCCCGGAGCAGTTCGTGGGCGACGTATTGACCTTGATCGAGGAAAAGCGTTACGCGTTCAGCACGTTTCCAGTTGTGGACACCTCCGGAAAGCTCGTCGGCCTGCTGTCCAGCCACGTGGTCAAACCCCGGTACGCGCACCAACCGGTGGCCAAGGTGTTGACACCGCGCTCCCAGGTACACACGGTCAATGAGGAGGAGTTGAATGACGACCCGATCGCCCGCGCGGACCGATTTTTCACCGAGCACCCCGGCATCCACAAGCTGCTGGTCGTGGACGCGGAGGACCGGTTGCGGGGGTTGTTCACCATGAGCGATGTGGAGCGGATCACGCAGGAGCGGCAGGCGCAATTCCCCCCGGCCCGGGACGCGCGGTTCCACCTGGTTTGCGGCGCCGCGGTATCCGCCACGCGCAACGCGTTCGGCGAACTGGATCGCGACCGGCTGCTGAACCACGTGGGTGCGCTGGTGGAACGCGGGCTGGACATTGTGGCGGTCTCCACGGCGCACGGGCACAGCCGGGGCGTGGGCGAGGCGGTGCGCATGATTCGCGGCGCGTTTCCGCAGTTGCCGATCCTGGCGGGGAACGTCACCAGCGCGGCCGGCGTGGAATACCTGGCGGATTGTGGCGCCGACGCCGTCAAGGTCGGGCAAGGGCCGGGGTCCATCTGCACCACACGGCTGGTGGCCGGGGTGGGCATTCCGCAGCTCACGGCGCTTTACGTGTGCTCGCGCGCCGCGCGCGCCAAGAGGGTACGGATCGTGGCCGACGGCGGCATCACCCGCTCAGGCGACATCGTCAAGGCGCTCTCGCTGGCGGACGCGGTGATGTGCGGCAGCCTGTTCGCCGGCTGCACGGAAGCGCCCGGCGAGGTGCTGGAAATTGACGGGAAGTTCTACAAGCAGTACCGGGGCATGGGCAGCCTCGCCGCGATGAAGGCCGGGGCGGCCGCTCGTTACGGCCACACCACGAACCCGACCGGTAAGATCGCCGCCGAAGGCATCGAAGCCTTGAAGGAAGCGACCGGCTCCGTGGACACGATCCTGACCCAGCTCATCGGCGGCATCCAGTCGGGGATGGGCTACCTCGGCGCGCGGACCTTGGCGGAATTGCAGGCGCGCGCACGGTACACGCGGGTGACCTCGGCCGGGCGTCGGGAGGCGGCCCCGCACGATGTTGTAGAGTTGAAGACCGGAGGCTGACGCGCGGGGAGCGCCCGTCGAAGGCTTAAAACCGGTACGCTTCGTTGGTCACACCGCATTGCGGACAGCGTGAACGATCCATATCGGGGTCGTCTGTGTACACGTAGCCGCACCCGGCGCAGCGAAACACCCGGTCGAGGGATTGGCTGGGGCCAAAGCTGCGCTGGCGCCAGCCGTAGTAAATTGCCACGGCCACCAACGCCGCGAACAGCACAACGACGTACCAGCCAAGCAACGCGCTGACACTCATGGCGAAGAGGAGGTTTGTGGTGTGTCCGCTGGCGCCGCCGTGTGCCACACGAACTCGACATCCCCCCAGATCGGTTTGGTTGCGCCTTCCGTCGGTTGGCTTCGCACAAAACGAAGCACCCGCGCCAGGCGAAGCGCTTCCTGATCCGCCGCCGGCAGGCCGCTACCCGGCGGTTTCACCGTAGCAGACATCACACCGCCCTGTTCATCCACCACCACCTGTACGACGGTGGCTGCCAGGATCTGGGAGTTGGTCCAGACGGGCAATGGCTCGCGCAACGTCACCTGCCAACCGGTGAACCCATCGGCTAGGCGAACCGCCGACGCCGCCGCACTGGAGTTTTTGAGCGAAGCCGGCTGGGTCTGTGGTTTCGGGCCGAGACCGAGGGTAAGCATCCCAGACTGAGTCAGTGCCGTCGGGTGTATCAATCGAGCAGAATCGTCAAGGCGGGGCCGAGAAAGCGCGAGCGTTTCAGGAAACTTCCCCGGGCCGGTTGTCGCGGGCTCGTTAGGGAGTGACGCTTCAGACACCCAGAGCGACCCGGAGAATCCTTGCGAGACGACGCGGGCAAACACGGCAGGATCGGGCAGCAGATCGAGGCAGCCGTCCTTCGGTGCCGTGTCGTGCCAAACCAAGGCGGCGGATGGACGGGCGGGAAGTCCGGTCGAATCCCGTACCGGACGCCGTGAAAGCACGTACACCAGAATCGCTTGCGCCACCAGAATCCATGCGATGACGCGGGCCAATTGCGTCCAAGACCATCCACTTTGCGCCGGCGGCAGCCAGTTCACGGCTGTTTGCGGGGCAATTCGGGAGCTCCCGAAAGTGGCCGCGTTTGCAGTTTCAGGTTGGTGATGCCCGCCCGACGGCAGAGCGAGTAAATTTCCGCCAGCCGGCCCAACGCCAGCGCGCGATCGGCTTGGATTACCAGTTGCACCGGCGAGATGGCCAGGGCGGCCTTGGCCGCGAGGTTTGTGACGAGCGCGGCGTCGGTCGTTAATTGCTGGCGGAAATACAGGCGCCCTTCCTTGTCCACGGCCAACACCAGCCAGTCCGCCCCGCCAGCGGGCTCGGACACATCCGCTGCCGGAAGTTCAACCGGCACGCCAGGAACCGGCGCCAGATGCGATTGGAGCGTCAAGAAGATGACCAGGAGAAAAAAAACGCAAGCCAGAGGCGCGAAGTCCATCTGCCCGCTGAACCAGTGCATGCGGGTGGGAAATCGCCGCTGCATCAGGCCCCTCCTTCGGCGAGGATGTTCAAGATCTCGGCGGCGGTCTTTTCCATGTCCAGCACGATGGTGCGGACACGACTCACCAAGTAATTGTACGCGGCGTAACTTGGTGCGGCGATAGCCAGACCTGCACCGCTGCACACCAAAGCTTTCCAGACACCTTCCGCCAGCGCGCCGGGCGGCGCGGCGACTCCAGTAATCTGGAGCACTTGGAAAAGCTGGATCATGCCCAAGACCGTGCCCAAAAGGCCGACGATCGGCGCGATTTGCGCGATGGTCGCCAGCAGCCCGAGCTTTTCCTCCAGCCGGGGGACCTCTACGAGTCCGGCCACGTTCAAGGCTTCGCGAATTTGCTCGCGTCCGCGGTCGCGGACTAAGATTGCCGCTTTCACCAGACGCGCAACCGGCCCCGGGGTAGCGTCGCAAATGGACAACGCTTCCACCACGTTGCCCCGCTTGAGCACGGTGCGCACACCATTCAGGAAATCCACACTGTTGATGTTCTCACGGTGGTAATACACGAGCCGCTCGACGAAAACACCGATGGCTACGGCTCCCATGATGAGCAAGAGCCAGATCGTAGTGCCACCGTAGGAAACAAGTTCCGGGATCATGTATGTTGCCGTGGCCGTTGCGGGTCGCTGTCGTTCCAAACGCTGGCCGGCCGACTCCAGCAACCCACCCTACCGACGCTGCACGCTACAGAGACACCTGTCCATACCCGCACATTGTGTTAAAGGTCAACATTCTTTCACGCGCTGTTCAATCTGAACGATGCACACCACGATTAAAAATAAAAAAGCCGGAGCACAGGCCCCGGCTTCTAAAAAACTGGCGACAACCTACTCTCGCGGAAGCTGTACAACCACTACCATCGGCAAGGCGACGTTTGACGGCCGAGTTCGGGATGGGATCGGGTCGGACCATCGCTTGATTGTCACCAAAAGATCATCCACCAAGCAGGTGTTCGTTGAAAACTGTGCGCCGATTTTGTGTTTGAATTCATCCTCAAATCACTGGCCAAGAAAAATGGCCGGAGCGATCAAGCCGCACGACCAATTAGTATCAGTCCGCTGAACGCGTTGCCGCGCTTGCACGTCTGACCTATCAACCCGGTGGTCTGCCGGGGGTCTTTAGGGCCTTGCGGCCGGGAGACCATATCTTGGGAGAAGCTTGGCGCTTAGATGCTTTCAGCGCTTATCTCTTCCGCACATGGCTACGCAGCGATGCCCCTGACGGAACAACTGCCACACCAGAAGTGCGTCTTTCCCGGTCCTCTCGTACTAAGGAAAGAACCCCTCAAGTCTCCTGCGCCCACAGTGGATAAGGACCGAACTGTCTCACGACGTTCTGAACCCAGCTCGCGTACCGCTTTAACCGGCGAACAGCCGGACCCTTGGGACCTTCTCCAGCCCCAGGATGCGATGAGCCGACATCGAGGTGCCAAACCGGGCCGTCGATATGAACTCTTGGGCCCGATCAGCCTGTTATCCCTAGCGTACCTTTTGTCCGTTGAGCGATGGCAATTCCACATTAAACCATCGGATCACTTGGGCCTGCTTTCGCATCTGCTCGACTTGTTGGTCTCGCAGTCAACCCGGCTTGTAGCCATACCCTCACCGCACGGTTGCCAACCGTGCTGAGCCGAGCTTCGCGCTCCTCCGTTACTTTTTGGGAGGAAACCGCCCCAGTCAAACTGACCTGCAGGCACTGTCCCCCGCCTGGCTGACAGGTCGGGGTTAGAATTCTAATTAGCAAAGAGTGGTGTTTCACATTGCGACTCCCGGTCAACCGAAGCCGACCGTTCTAAGTCTCCCACCTACGCTACGCATCGTTAACCAGAACACCATACCAGCTTACAGTAAAGGTGCATAGGGTCTTTCCGTCCTACTGCGGGCAGGCGGCATCTTCACCGCCGTTACAGTTTCGCCGAGATCCTCTCCGAGACAGTCGCTCAGTCGTTACACGATTCGTGCAGGTCGGAACTTACCCGACAAGGAATTTCGCTACCTTAGGACCGTTATAGTTACGGCCGACATTCACGGGGACTTGAGCACCGAGCTTCGCCTTGCGGCTGACAAGATGCTTTAATCTTTCCGCATTGGTCACGTGTCACACCCTATACGTCGTCTTCACGACTTGGCAGAGTGCTGTGTTTTTGTTAAACAGTCGCTAAGCGCAATTTACTGTGGCCCGTGTCCCGTACATTGCTGTGCGGGCAGCGGGCACCCCTTCTTCCGAAGTTACGGGGCTAATGTGCCGAGTTCCTTAGAGAGGTTTCTCTCGCGCGCCTGAGTGCGTTTACACTCACCCACCTGTGTCGGTTTACGGTACGGGCAAACCAGGAAACGAACGAAGGCTTTTCTTGGCAGATTGTCCGGTGATGCGCTTTGGCCGAAGCCGCTGCTCCCGATTCAGTTGGATAGTCACCTTCCTCTCTGCGTCCCCTTCGTCTTGACCTGGCTTGGTGCAGGAATGTTGACCTGCCGGGCATTGGCTACGCTCTACAGCCTCGCCTTAGCTCCCGACTAACCCTGGGAGGACGAACCTGCCCCAGGAAACCTTAGGTTTACGGCGACCGGGATTTAAACCCGGTTTATCGCTACTCGTGTCTGCATTCTCACTGACCAAGCGCTCCACCTTTCGTTACCGTCAGGCTTCACCGCGTTGGTCACGCTCTCCTACCGAGGATTTCCAGCGAACCGGATGATCCCCCCACGGCTTCGGTATGCAGTTTGATCGCCAATCATTTTCGGCGCGACACCGCTCGATGAGTCAGCTGTTACGCACTGTTTAAATGATGGCTGCCTCTAAGCCAACATCCTCACTGTCTTAGCAGCGTCACATCCTTTTCACTGAACTGCATTGTGGCACCTTGGCCGGTGGTCTGGGCTGTTGCCCTCTTGGCGACGAAGCTTAGCCCTCGCCGCCTGAATGCTGGGATACTGGGATCTGCGGAATTCGGAGTTTGATTGGTTTTGGTATCCTGGTGGGGACCCTAAGCCATCCAGTGCTCTACCTCCGCAGAGTACTGACCCAACTCTAGTCCTCAAACTATTTCGGAGAGAACCAGCTATCACGGGGTTTGATTAGTCTTTCGCTCCTACTCTCAAGTCATCTCAGGATTTTTCAACATCCACGAGTTCGGTCCTTCACCTGGTGTTAACCAGGCTTCAACCTGCTCAAGAGTAGATCACCTCCGCTTCGGGTCTATTGCCCGCGACTTAACGCGCGGTTGGCACTTGGTTTCCCTTCGCCTGCACCGTGATTCGGCTTAGGCTGGCCGCGGGCAATAACTCGCAGACTCATTATGCAAAAGGCAGGCGGTCACCCTTGCGGGCTCCCACACATTGTAGGCCAATGGTTGCAGGCACTCTTTCACTCCCCTAACAGGGGTGCTTTTCACCTTTCCCTCGCGGTACTTGTTCACTATCGGTTGCCAAGGAGTATTTAGCCTTATCCGGTGGTCCGGACAGATTCGCACGGGGTTTCACGTGCACCGTGCTACTTGGGATGCTCATAGACTTGGCCGTTACGTCGTGTACCCGGCTGTCACGGTCTCCGGCTATCTTTTCCAAGACATTCCACTGTCACGGCTTCGGTCACTTCAGAGTCCCTCAACCCTGGGAGGACAAGTCCCCCCAGTTTGGGCTGTTCCGCGTTCGCTCGCCACTACTAACGGAATCACGTTGTGTTTTTTTCCTGGGGTTACTGAGATGTTTCACTTCACCCCGTCTCGCGTCCTAGGGCTATGAATTGACCCTCGGACACCGGCGTAAGCCGGTGGGTTGCCCCATTCGGAAATCCCCGGATCATCGCCTGCTTGCGGCTACTCGGGGCTTTTCGCAACTTGCTACGTCCTTCTTCGCCTCTTGGCACCAAGGCATTCACCATCGGCCCTTGGTAGCTTGATCACAAATATAATGGCAGGCCCGTTGCCTGCGTGCGGACGGAATTCAAAATCACAAATTTCTGCGCACAGTTTTCAAAGAACACCCGCATTCGCGGTCCAAATTGATTTCTTGATGGTGGACCTGACTGGACTTGAACCAGTGACCCTGCGCTTATCAAGCGCATGCTCTAACCAACTGAGCTACAGGTCCAACTGCCCAATCATGTGGTGGAGCTGAGGAGACTTGAACTCCTGACCTATAGCTTGCAAAGCTACCGCTCTACCAACTGAGCTACAGCCCCAACGCAGTGTTAGTACTCACAACCGCCAATCCCCCCAAAAAAATATCGTACTGATGGCTGTATCTCTGATTCCGATCCATCAAAGATCGCGAGAAAGTTGAGTTGTGCGACAAGTCGGCGTCCAAAAACTCCTATTTGCGGCATTCATGCCGCACTATTTAATCTCCTTAGAAAGGAGGTGATCCAGCCGCAGGTTCCCCTACGGCTACCTTGTTACGACTTCATCCCAATCACCAGCCATACCTTCGGCACCTGTCTCATTGCTGTTGACACAGTGACTTCGGGTACAACCGGCTTTCATGATGTGACGGGCGGTGTGTACAAGGCCTGGGAACGTATTCACGGCGTCGTAGCTGATACGCCATTACTAGCGATTCCAGCTTCATGTCGGCGAGTTGCAGCCGACAATCTGAACTGGGCCCGGTTTTTGGGATTTGCTCCACCTTACGGTTTTGCTCCCCATTGTGCCGGGCATTGTAGTACGTGTGCAGCCCTGGCCATAAGGGCCATACTGACTTGACGTCATCCCCACCTTCCTCCCCGTTTGAGCGAGGCAGTCCGTCCAGAGTGCTCCGGCTTGGTACCGGGTGGCAACAGGACGCAGGGGTTGCGCTCGTTGCGGGACTTAACCCAACATCTCACGACACGAGCTGACGACAGCCATGCAGCACCTGTGCAGGCTCTCCTTGCGGAGTCGTCATCCTTTCAGACTTCTACCACCTGCATGTCAAGGCCAGGTAAGGTTCTTCGCGTTGCATCGAATTGAGCCACATACTCCACCGCTTGTGCAGGCCCCCGTCAATTTCTTTGAGTTTTAACCTTGCGGCCGTACTTCCCAGGCGGCACGCTTAACGCGTTAGCTTCGCCACGGGCGGGGTCGAATCCGCCCACAGCAAGCGTGCACCGTTTAGGGCTAGGACTACCAGGGTATCTAATCCTGTTTGCTCCCCTAGCTTTCGTGCCTCAGCGTCAGGAGTTGTCCAGGGACTTGCCTTCGCCACAGGTGTTCCTCTCGATATCTACGCATTTCACTGCTACACCGAGAATTCCAGTCCCCCCTCCAATCCTCCAGCCGAATAGTATCCAATGCCCTTTCCGGGTTGAGCCCGGAGATTTCACATCAGACTTACCCGACCGCCTACGCACCCTTTACGCCCAGTGAATCCGAACAACGCTTGGAACCTCTGTATTACCGCGGCTGCTGGCACAGAGTTAGCCGTTCCTTCCTCTTTCGCTACTATCAACTACCGACCTATTCAGTCGGCAGCATTGCTCGCGAATGACAGGGGTTTACGGGCCGAAGCCATTCATCCCCCACGCGGCGTCGCTCCATCAGGCTTTCGCCCATTGTGAAAAATTCTCGACTGCTGCCACCCGTAGGTGTCTGGACCGTGTCTCAGTTCCAGTGTGGCTGGTCGTCCTCTCAGACCAGCTACCCGTCTTAGCCTTGGTGGGCCTTTACCCCGCCAACTAGCTGATAGGCCGCGGGATGATCGTGAAGCGCCAGGCCTTGCGGTCCCCAGCTTTGGTTTGGATGTAATGCTTCACCCGAACCACATCCGGCATTAGCTCCGATTTCTCGGAGTTATTCCAGACTTCACGGTACATTTCCCACGTGTTACTCACCCTTGCGCCACTCCGGCCGCTGAATATTACTACCCAGCAACCAGCGTACGACTTGCATGTCTTATCCACGCCGCCAGCGTTCGTTCTGAGCCAGAATCAAACTCTCCGAAATAAACTCCATCCTGAATTGCCGGATCAATCAATGTCCGGCAGGACATTTTTGGTAGGTCAGCATTTAGACTTTACTAAATGCCGCCAGGGGCCAATCTTGTCGCACAATTCAACTTTCAAAGAACTTCAACGCTTTTCAACGCTGTGCGCCAACGTAATTAAGCACCATCTCAAGCCGTTTTGATTAGCTTTGCTCGATGGCGCTTAACCTCGAAGCGAAATCGAGCATACCCTGCACAACTTTAGAGTCAACGTCTTTTTGAACTTTTTTGAGAATAATTCAAGATCTTGGTTGCCAATATGTTAAATGTTTAAATCGAGTTTGGAAGGGTAGGTATTTGCCAGACCACCGTATGACCTTGCCTGCGAAGTTTGGGTCATTGCAGTGGACTGCGCTTGGCCGTTTAGCAAGACATCCAGTTTAACTATTTGATGACCAAGTAAATGAACGTAAGTTAACCACTGTCTTAATGTGTGGTGTGTAGGCAATCGTGTAATCTGTTGTGCTGGCGACCTGCTGTGTTCATGCTTGGAACCGGCTTTTCCCGTTCAGTCCGCGGTGTTTAACACACAAAAATATTTGATTACCAAAAATTTAAACGTGATGAAAGTCGTGTTTGTTCAGCTTGTTAATTTATTATTGGATTTGCCATTTTTTTGGGAGAGATCGCTTCCGCACCGGGATTTCCGCCTGCCGCCAAATCTGTATGCGCCACATTCCAGTGACTGAATACCTCCCGGCAAGAAAACGTAATACACCCAACCATGAAACCGCTTGGCATTGTGCCCTTCATCGCTTGCGTGGCGTTCCTGTGTTCGACTGCATGGTCTCGGCCGCTTTTCTTTTATGTGGCTACAAACGGAAACGACTCTTGGACCGGCCGCCTGGCCGAGCCCAGCCGTCCGTGCACCGATGGGCCTTTTGCGAGCCTGTCTGCTGCGCTGGCCGCAGTCCGCAGCGCCAAGGCTGCCGGTCTGGCCACTGAGGGCGCGACCATTCTGCTCCGTGGCGGCGTGTATGAACTCCCTTCGCCCGTGATGCTTACGCCAGAAGATTCAGGTGCTTCGGCCAAACGTCCGCTGACCATTACCGCTTACGGGGATGAACGTCCCGTGCTCAGCGGTGGGTGCCGGATTTCAGGCTGGCAACCGGTCGCTGGCCGACCTGAGTTGTGGGAGGCCGAAGTCCCGCAGGTCCGCGAAGGCCGATGGATTTTCCGGCAACTCTTCGTGAACAGTGAGCGCCGCCAACGCGCCCGCACACCCAACAATGGCTTCTTTCGCATTCAAGGCGAAAGTCCGCAGGATAAGCCGGTCAAGTTGAAATTCCGCCCCGGCGACATCCGCTCGGAATGGGCCGCCGCAGGGGACGTTGAAGTGGTTGCACTGCTGGCGTGGGCCGACATCCGGATGCAAATCCGCGCCGTGGATGAAGCAAACCATGTAGCCACCCTATCCGGCGATCCGCGCCCCTCGAACCGTGAAAACAACGCGCAGTATTACATCGAAAATGCCCCTGACGCCCTCGACCAACCCGGGGAGTGGTATTTGAATCGCCGCACCGGTGTCGTCACCTACTGGCCGCGCGCCGGCGAGGACATGACACGGGCCGTGGTCACTGCTCCCCGCCTTGAGGATTTGTTTCTGATTCAAGGTGATTTCGCGGCAAAGAAACCGGTCCGGCACGTGGTACTGCGCGGACTGACGTTCGCCCACACCGACTGGACCATCGGCCCGAACGGTTATGCCGACACCCAGGCCGCCATTGCCACGCACGGTGATTTGCTAGCCGAGGCGGCCACGGATTGCGTCATCGAAAACTGCATCTTCACACGGCTGGCAGGCTACGCGGTCGAGCTGGGCCGGGGTTGCCAGCGCTGGCGGATCGTTGGCAACCAGATGTTTGAGCTGGGTGCCGGTGGCGTCCGCCTGGGCGTACCGGACCGAAGCGCTGATGATTTCGCGCAAAATCACAGTCACGTGGTCACAGACAACCATATCTACGACTGCGGCCTCATCTACCCGCCGGCGGTGGGAGTGTTCATCCTCCAAAGCGGCAAAAATCGCATCGCCCACAACCACATTCACGACCTGTTTTACACCGCGATCTCGGTGGGCTGGAACTGGGGTTACCAAGAAACCCCCTGCCGCGAAAACGTGATCGAGTTCAACCACCTCCATGACGTCGGCAAGGCGCTGCTCAGCGACATGGGCGCCGTGTACACGCTGGGCATCCAAAAGGGCACCGTGATCCGGAACAACCTCATCCATGACGTCAACGCCTTCACCTACGGCGGCTGGGGACTTTACCCCGACGAAGGTAGTTCCGACATCGTGTTTGAGAACAACGTCGTGTACCGGTGCAAGAATGCCGGCTTCCACCAGCACTACGGCCGGGAAAATATCGTCCGGAACAACATCATCGCCTTCAACCGCGAGAACCAGATCATGCGCAGCCGCCCCGAGCCGCACATCTCGTTCATTTTTACGAACAACGTCGTCTATTTTGATTCGGGCAATCTGCTGGGCAGCAACTGGTCCAATGACAATTACCGGATGGACCGGAACGTGTATTACGACACCCGCCTCGGGGCACGTCCCGAGGTGATGCGCTTCGCCGGCGCCACGCTCGAGGAATGGCGCAAGCGCGGCCACGACGTGAATTCCCTCATTGCTGATCCGCTTTTCGTCGCGCCGGAGCGTTTTGATTTCCGGCTCCGTCCCGAGTCGCCGGCGCTCAAGCTGGGTTTTCAGCCGATTGACCTGAGCCGGGTGGGCGTCCGCCCGCCGGCCGAGCGCAACCGCTGAGTCCGCGCTAGCAAGCTCCGGTTTGCCGGACTGGCGAACCAAGTCGCGCGAAGCACCGCGCGCACCGTGCCTTGATTGGTGGCTGTTTCCCGGCTTCGATCACGGTGTGTGCCAACACTGAATGATCGAGCAAAAGGCACGCAGTATTCAACGTGCGGCGTGGCCAGTTGCGATACACCGCGGGTTAGCGCCCGCAGCCCAGGCCGTTTCGCGGTTTGAGATCGAACTGGACAATCACAGCGCAATCCGATAAGTACTCCTCGACACCGACCGGCAACCATCCTGCAGCCGGCCTTAACGCGGGGCAGTGGGGGCGCGATCGGTGGCGCAACCCAACATCAATGCCCGAATGCTATGACCGAGGAACTCATTACCACCGACAATTTGTCCAAGGAATTTCTAAAATCCGTTCTGGACTCAGCCTTCATGGAGACCTCCTACGACGAGGAGGGCGATCTTCGCGCTAAAGACCGGGTCAACTGCTACATCCTGCCCAGTCAGGATCGGAAAGACCGCGTCCGGTTGCTATCCATCTTTGCCTTCAAGCCGGAGGCGTCGCCGATGCAGCGGTTCGAGTTCGTCAACCAGGTCAATTACAACTACTTCTGGGTGCGGGCCGTGGTGGGCAAAAACGACCGAATTCTGTTCACGTACGATATCCCCGTGGCCGGCGGCATCACCAAGAAGGCGTTCGTCCTCATGGTAAAGCGGTTTTGCTCGATCCCGCACGATGCCGTGGCTGACTACGGTAAGGAAATCGTCGTCTAGAAACCGGCCCGGCTGACGCCCGCTTTCGCCGGGCAAATCGAGGTAAGCTGCCCCTGGCCAACTGCGAACGGCAGCTTGTTGTCGTTGGTTGCGGAGCCGGAACCCATGGCAAGACTGGAGCTTGCCGCGGCCCGAATAGCCAAAGTTGCCCGTGGTGTGGTGCGAGCCGCAGGCTCGACTTTGGTTTTCAGGTTCAGTTTAACCCGGTTGGAAACCACGCCGCGCGGAAACGCCGCTGGGCGGGGTCGGTTAATTCCTTGCAGTCGCAATCCTCGATCTTACGCGTGCCGTCGTCGCTGAGCACGAACACCTCCGCCGGGCTGCGGCGTGGATGCCACCCCACCGCCTCTGCGTTGAAGCGTTTGGGAAACCGCGTCCGCAGCTCCTGAGCCGGCGAACCCGGCCCGCGCCAGACAAACACGCGGAAAGAGCCGCCCCCGCCGATAGGCCCGGCCAGCACGAAGCAACGATCGCCCGCCCAGATCAGATCGCGCACGCCCAGCCCGCCCAGATCGAGTCGGACCGGGTCGCCGAGCCGGGCGCGCCCGCCCTGCAACACGGCTTCCGGATTCAGGATCGGCACCAGCAACGCGTGGCCCTTCGGCACCGGATTGCGAAAGCCAAGCCACAACCGGCCGTCCGGCGCGGCAGCCAGGCCTTCGATGTTCAGGCCGTCGTCCTCCTTGGGCGCGCGCGACGAAGCGACATCGAGGTCGAAACCTCGCAGCGCCGGCGCAGTCAAGAGGTCGTCCAGCAGGCGCATGTAGGGGACGCCGTGAGGCGCCAGACCTGGCTTGCCGACCGCTCCCGGGACGATCCGCGTGGCGAAGAGCCGCTGGCGGTTGGGGGCGCGCTGGCCTTCGGCGTTGCGCCCGTGCGACCCGATCCACCAGACCAAGTCGCCCGCGCGCGCCGCACCTTCGAGGTCGGATTCGGGACGCTTCTTATCCAACTGGAGAAAACCGGACACTTCCAGCGATGTCACCGGCTCTGGCTCGCCCAGCCGGTAAACACGGAGCAGGTTGTCCTCGTCGTTCGCCACTGCGAAGTGCGCTTCATCGAGAAACGCGACGGCTGAGGCATCACAGACCTGAAAGTACTCGGTCGTCGCCGGGCCGCGCGGCTGAGCGGCCTCAAGGAGCGCCGGCCACAAAGCGGCCACGCACAGGCCAAGATATTGCAGCGGCAGCTTCCAAGCGCCGCCACTCCAGCTCTGGGATTTTACAAACATCAGGGCTGAAGTATAGCTCAAAGAGTACCCAACGTCGAAGCGGCTTGAACACGCTTTGTCGGCCAAGGAGCACATTTCACGGCTCCAGCGAGGGCTCGAAAATGATTGCCCAATCCGCCACCGGGGCGCTGGCGAGCAGAGCCGGGGCGTCCGATAACCGGATGGCGAACGCAGCCACAACTGCCATACGGCGTACGCTGTCAGACATCCGCCCCACCTCATTGACGCTTCTCGGCAGGCCGATACGCTGCCGCCACTTGCCACACCATGAACCACCCCGTTGACCTCCGCAGCGATACTGTCACCCAACCCACGCCTGCCATGCGCCGTGCCATCGCCCAAGCCGAGGTAGGTGACGACGTCTTCGGCGACGATCCCACTGTGCTACGCCTCGAGGCGCGCGTGGCCGGAATCCTCGGCAAAGAAGCTGCGCTCTTTGTGCCGTCCGGTACCATGGCCAACCAGCTAGCTGTACGCGTTCACACCCAGCCCGGCGACGAAATCCTCGTCGAGGCCCAGGCGCACCTTTACTACTACGAAGCCGGCGCACCGGCGGCACTCAGCGGTGTGATGTGCCGCTGCCTGCCCGGCCAGCGTGGCGTCTTCACCGCGGCGGACATTGAAGCCGCGTTGCGCCCGGCCGACGTGCATTTCCCGCCCACCCGGCTGGTCTGCGTGGAAAACACGCACAACCGCGGCGGCGGCAAGGTCTGGCCGCTCGAACGGCTCCGCGAAGTCGTCGCCTGCGCGCGCCGGCACGGGCTGGCCCTGCATCTCGATGGCGCGCGGCTGTGGAACGCCAGTGTGGCCAGCGGCGTGCCGGAGCGCGACTACGCCGCGTTGTTCGACACCGTGAGCGTGTGTTTCTCGAAGGGACTGGGCGCGCCGGTGGGCTCGGCGCTGGCCGGGCCGCGCGATTTGATCGAGCGGGCGCGGCGGTTCCGGAAGATGTTTGGCGGCGGCATGCGGCAGGCGGGCATCCTCGCGGCCGGGGCGTTGTTCGCGCTGGAACATCACCGCGAGCGGCTGGCGGAAGACCACGCCCGCGCGCGGCGCCTGGCCGAAGTGCTGTCGGAACTGCCCGGCGCGGCGATTGACCCGGCCAGCGTCGAGACAAACCTGGTTTACTTCCGCGTCACCCGACAACCCGCTGGCGAGGCGGTGGCAGCGCTCGAAACCGGCGGCGTCCGGCTGCTGGCCAGCGGTCCGGATACCCTCCGGGCCGTGCCCAATCTGAACGTGTCCACCGCGGACTTCGCGCGGGCGCTGGAGGTGTTTCGGCGGGTGCTGGGCAGTTGAACTGAAGCGACCGAGCGCCAGGCTCCCCACGCTTCGTGGTGACAGGCCGGCAGGCGGCCGGTAGCTTCGGCCTGCGTTTAGCCATGAACACCCGCCATGTTGTCTGGGCGTCGTCCCGCCACCCGGTTTCGCCCTCTTTGTCGCGCCGGGATTTCCTCCGGCTTTCGACGCTGGGCCCGCTCGGGCTCGCGCTGCCGGGTCGTGCCGCCCGCGCCGCGCAAACCGGCTCCGGTCAGGTGAAGCTGGCCCCCGACCACTTCATCCCTGTGGACAAGGGCCTCAAGCCCGAGTGGGTGCGGGCGCTCTTTGCGCGCGGCCAGCCGGAATGGTTTCGCGGGCGCGAGCTGGACACCATCGGCATGCCGGTGGGGGGCATTGCCGCGGGCCAGGTGTACCTGACGGGCGACGGCCGGCTGGCCTACTGGGACGTGTTCAACCAGAACCACAACACCGGCTACGGCGGAGCGAACTGGAAGGAGGGCCGCGGCCCGGAACTCAAGGTCCGGGATGGCCGCTTGGTGGACGACCACCCGGTCCGGCAGGGCTTTGCCCTGCGCGTGCGCCAGGGTGACCGGACCTGGACGCGTCCGTTGGACCGGCGGGGGTTTCACGACGTGGCCTTCCGCGGCGAATACCCCATCGGCCGGGTCGAGTACGGCGATCCCGACCTGCCGGTGCGCGTGTGGCTGGGGGCGTTTTCCCCCTTCATCCCGCTCAACGCGCGGGACTCGGCCCTGCCGTGCACGCTGCTGAACTACACCCTCGAAAATCGCGCTGCGGAGCCGGTCGAAATCACGCTGGCCGGCTGGCTCTCGAACGCCGTATGCCGCCACAGCGCCGCGAGCTTCGCCGGAGGCCTGGAACGGATCGGCCGGGTGGTGCTGGAGCAGGGGTTGGCCGGGTTCACCCTCGGCGCGCGCGCGCTGGATCGCCCCAGTTCCGCCGCGCCGCCGACCGTGTTCGCCGATTTCGAGGGCGGAGACTACGGAGCCTGGACGGTTGAAGGAGCGGCCTTCGGTACCCAACCCGCCGCCGGCACGCTGCCCAATCAACAACGCGTCAGCGGCTTCCTGGGCCGGGGCCTGGTCAACACCTACCTGGGCGGAGATGAACCGCACGGGCGGCTCCTGTCCCCGGAGTTCACCATTGAGCGGCCGTTTCTGAGCTTCCTGATCGGCGGGGGCAGCCACGCGGGCCAAACCTGTGTGAATTTGCTCGTGGACGGCCGGGTGGTGCGCACCGCTACCGGCCGCGACTCCGAGCGGCTGGAGCCGCACAACTGGGACGTGGCCGAGTTCAAGGGCCGGCGCGCTCGGATCGAGATCGTGGACGCGGCGTCCGGCCCCTGGGGCCACATCAACGTGGACCAGATCGAATTCCGCGACGAGCCGATGAGCGCGCTCAGCGGCGCGCTGCACGAGCAGGCCGATTTCGGTGCCCTGGCGTTGTTCGCCCTCGACTCGGCGGCGGAGATCGGGCTGGGGCTTCCCGGAGAGGATGACTGGCCCGCGCTGTTTGCCGGGACGGCGGAGGCGGACCCCGCACCCCGGCCCGCGGACGGCGGCTGGCTGCGCGTGCGCCGACGCCTGGCGCCGGGCGAACAGGTCACGCTGTCCTTCGCCGTGGTGTGGCATTTCCCGAACTTGTACCGCGAGGACCGCCGCGTGGGCCACTACTACGCCCGCCGGTTCGCCGGCGCGGTGGACGTGGCCCGCTACGTCCGCCACGAGTTCGCGCGTCTGACCGGGGAGACCCGGCTCTGGCGCGACACGTACTACGACTCGACGCTGCCCTGGTGGTTGCTGGACCGGCTGCACTCGACCGCGGCCAACCTGGCCACCACCACCTGCCAGTGGTGGCACAACGGCCGGTTCTGGGCCTGGGAGGGCGGCGGCTGCTGTCACGGCACCTGCGGCCACGTGTGGAATTACGCGCACACCCTGGCGCGGTTGTTCCCCGAACTGGAGCGGAGCGTGCGCGAGCACCAGGACTTCGCCGAGGGCGTGGGCCTCCACCCGGACGGCTCGATCGGCTTTCGCGGGGAGGACTGGAGTCTGTGGGCCGGCGACGCCCAGGGCGGCTACATCCTCAAGGCGTACCGCGAGCACCAGTGCGCCGCGGACGACGCCTTCCTCAACCGCAACTGGCCCGCGATTAAGCGCGCGGTCGAGTTTCTGATCCGGCAGGACGGCAACGACGACGGCCTGATCGAGGGCCGGCAGCACCAGACCTACGACCAGGATTACTACGGCGCGAACACCTTCGTGGGGTCCCTGTACCTGGGCGCGTTGCGGGCAGCGGAGGAAATGGCCCGCGAGGTGGGAGACGAGGCCTTTGCCCGGAAGTGCCGCGCCCTTTTCGAGGCGGGTCACCGGGCGTCGGTCGAGCGCCTGTTCAATGGCGAGTACTTCATCCAGGACGTGGACCTGCGGCAGCACCCGGACTGGCAGTACGGCGACGGCTGCCTGGCCGATCAACTCTTCGGCCAGGGCTGGGCGCACCAGGTGGGTCTGGGCTACCTGTACCCGCCGGAAGCGGTGCGCTCCGCGCTGAACGCGGTGTGGAAGTACTGTTGGGCACCGGACGTGACCGCGCAAAACTCGGCGCACCCGCCGGAGCGGTGGTTTGTGTCGAAGGGTGATGCCGGCCTGTTCACCTGCACCTGGCCGCGCAGCCGACATCTCGGGCCGAAGTCCACCCGCTACCGCGACGAAATCTGGACCGGCATTGAGTACCAGGTGGCCGGGCACCTGGCGTGGGAAGGCCTGCTGACCGAAGCCCTGGCCATCTGTCGGGCCATTCACGAGCGCTATCACCCGCGCCGCTTCAACCCGTGGAACGAAATCGAGTGCGGGGACCATTACGCGCGGGCGCTGGCCAGTTGGGGCGTGCTGCTCGGGTTGTCGGGATTCGAATATCACGGCCCCGCGGGCCACCTAGGCTTAGCCCCGCGGCTCACGCCGGAGGACTTCCGGTGCGCCTTCACCGGCGCGGAAGGCTGGGGCACGTTAAGCCAGCGACGCGCGCCGGACCGACAAACCCATACCGTCGCCGTCCGCTGGGGCCGGGTGCGGTTGCGGAGCCTGGCGTTTGAAGTGGCCCAAGGTTTCGAACCGCGCTTCGTTCAGGTAACGCTGGCCGGTCGCACCGTGCCCGCCGAACTTCGCTGTGAAGGCCGCGGTTGCCATGTCACCCTGGCCACCACCGTGGGGGTGGAAACCGGGCAGCGGCTCGAAGTGACGCTGGTGTGAATGCGGTTTCCAGACCGGAACGGGCAGCGTGTGCCGCAAAGCGCCGGTGAACCGCCGGCGCTTCCGGAAACAAAAGAACCGTTCAATCCAACAAACGGAGTTGGCCGCTGCCCGGCGCGTCCCGCCCGCTCGGGTTTGGTTTTCGGGCTCAAGGCGCCGCAGCCTGCCTACGGCCGGTCGGACCGTCCCTCCGCCGCGCGCTGGAAGGCGCGCAGATTTTCCAGCGCCTGCTGCGCCTTGGCGTTCAGCGGATCGAGCTTCAACACCTCGTTCAATTGGACCTCCGCCTCGCCGAAACGGCGTTGTCGGGCTAGTGCAATGCCGAGATTCAGCCGCCCCAGCAGGTGGTCCGGCCGCAAGCGCACCACCTCGGCAAACTCCGCCTCCGCCTCCCGGAGCTTCTCGTCCACGGCCAGCTCCACGCCCAGCAGATAGCGCGCCTCCCAGGAGCCGGGCTGCACCCGCACGGCTTCGCGGAGGCTGGCCACGGCGTCGTCGCGGCGCTTGAGCCGGGCCAGCACGTCCGCCCGGCGGACGTACCCGCGCGCCTCCCCGGGCCGCAACTTCACCACCGCGTCGCACCGCTGGAGCGCGGCCTCGAGCCGGCCGTCGGTCACGTCGAGCACGGCCAATTCCAGCATGGCCTCGGCCAGATCGGGCCGGAGCGTCAGCGCCTGTTCCAGCGCGGCCCGGGCCTCGAGCGGTTTGCGCAGCCGGCCGTACAGGCGGCCGGTGTGGTACCAGCCGCTGAAATGATGCGGAATCAGGTCCCGCACACGGGTCCACTCGGCGACGGCGGCGGCCGGATCGCCGATGGCCTCAAGAAACTCGGCGAAGTTTTCATGCAAACGATGGTCGTCCGGCGCGCGGCGCAGGGCGTCCTCGTAAAGCGCGCGGGCCTCGATCTGGGCGCTGGGCTCCATCCGGGCGCGCGTAGCCTGGAGTTCGGACCAGATCCGTCCCAGTCGTTCGGGCGCGTGAAGCTGGTTGGTGAACGGCGGCTCGATGAGCCGGGCCAGAATGCCCTCGAGCACGGCGTGGCGGTTCCAGTCCGTCAACCCGAGCCGGCGCTCGCAAACCGGCTGCGCAGCCCAGGCAGGTGCGGCGCGGTTCGTCAGCGCGGGCGGCAACAGCGGCACGATCTGTTCTGCAAACAGCCGCGCCAGCCGGTAGTTGCCGTCGAAATTCAGGTGGACGTGTTCGTAAAACGACTCGCCACCGGGCACGCCGTCCGGGGCCTGGCGGGCCAGCGCTTCCGCCGCGTCGAGCCAGCGCACGCCGCGATCGGCCAGGCGCCGCGCCGTCTCGCGGGCGATCTGGTTCAACCGGCTGTCGGCGCGGAACGGCAGCGCATCCAGGTCGCGCGCGTGCGCGAACCGGGGCGCCACCGCGGCGGCGTTGGTGACGGTGAGTTCGCACTCGGCCAGCCGGAACTGGGCTTCCGCGTACTCCGGGCTTTCGGCCGCCGCGGTGCGCAGCAACGGCAGCGCGGCCTGCGTCTGGCCGGTGGCCTGGATGGCCATCGCCGTCTGATAAAGCCTGGTCCAGTCGGCCCGGTCGGCCGGGGCGAGTGTGGCGCCGTGCCGCGAGGCAAACGGCCCGCACTCGCGCAAGTCCACCGCCACGCTGCTGAGGATTACCCGCGCCCCGGCGGCGGTGCCGGTCTTCAGAATCGCCTCGAGATTGCGTTGAAAATTGCGCTGGACCGCCGCGCGGCGCGGATCGTCCGGCGCCAGTTCCTGACCGAGGAACATTTGCAGCCCTGTCCAGTTCGTGGCCGTGGTGGCGGGTCCCCGCAGGCGGGCCGCCAGCGCCGCCAGTCCCTGACCCACCCGGGTGGACAGCAGCGCCAGTTGCGCGCGCGCCAGTACCACAGGCGGCGCCTGCGCGCCGAAGACCGTGCCGGCCCCAAACGGGCCGTAGTACTCGTTGTTGCCCATGTACACGAGCCACAGGTCGCCTTCCCGGCCCGCGCATTCGCGCGCGATCTCGCGCACCGCGTGCGAACTGATCGCCGTCATGGCCACGTTCAGCACTTCAAACCGCGCCTCGGGAAACCGCTCGCGGAGCAGCGCCGCGAGGTACCGGCTGAAGCCGTAGGCCGGACGCGGGTCGCCCAGGGCTGCAGATTCGCCGAACACGAAGATGCGGTAGGTACCGGGCGCCTTGCGGGCGGGCAGCACCACCGGCGCGGGACTGCGGGCCACGGCCGGCGGGAAGAACCGCCAGCCGAACTTGTCGTTCTCCACCAACAGGCGGTCACTGCCGCGCTGAAGCGGCTTGAAGAACGCCGTCGAGTAGCCGTAACCCGTCAGCCGCAGCGTGAATTCGGCCAGCAGCAGCAGCAACACCGGCACCAGCAGCACCGCCGCCAGGCGAAAGCCCGGGCGTACACGACGAACAGGCCTGCCGGAGACCGGCTGCTCCGCTCGCCGGGTGTCATCCGAGGCCGGCGGCGGGCGAGAGTGCGTGGATTTGCGTTTGCGCTTCAACGCCGCCAGCCTAGCAGCCCGCTAGCGCGCGGGAAGCCTGTCGCTGCGGATCGCGACGCGGCCACCTGACGCCCAAAGAGGAGCGCCTGTCGCACCGTTGAAAGCGTTGCACCGCCAGCGGTGCTCGCCCATGCTCGGGTGCATTGCTAACGTGGTTCGCCCTGCCGCCATTGTGTCGCTGCTGACTGCCGGGCTGGTTTGCGCCACCCGGGCGTTCGGCGCGGGTGCCTCGCTGTCCGCTTGGGAACCGAACCCAGTGGGCCGCAGCTTCACCATCCAGCCCGGTCCCGCGGGCCAAGCCGGGTTCACGGCGCTCCCGCCGGCCGTTACCGGTATCGCCTTCACCAACACGCTGCCCGAGACGCGGCACCTGACGAACCAGATTCTCCTCAACGGCGCGGGCGTAACGCTTGGCGACGTGGACGGCGACGGCCTGGCGGACATTTACCTGTGCTGCGCCGATGGCGCGAATGCGCTGTACCGCAATCTGGGCGACTGGCGCTTCACGAACATCACGGCCAGCGCCGGCGTGGCGTGTCGCAGCCTGACCTCGAGCGGCGCGGCTTTCGCCGATCTCGAGGGCGACGGCGACCTGGATCTGATCGTCAACACCGTCGGCAACGGCACGCGCGTGTTCTTCAACGACGGCCAGGGCCGGTTCACGCCGGCGGCAACGGTCTTGAATCCCGGCAAGGGCGGCATGACCTCGGCGCTGGCGGACCTCGACGGCGACGGCTTCCTCGATCTGTACATCGCCAACTACCGGACCTCGGCGCTGATGGACATGCCGAACGCGCGGGCGACATTCCGCACCGTCAGCGGCCGGCAGGTGCTCGAGACGGTCAACGGCCGACCACTCACCGATCCGGACCTGACCAACCGCTTCACCATCGGCCCCCGCGGCGCCATCGAGGAAAACGGCGAGGCCGACGTGCTGTACCGCGGCCTGGGGGGGACGAACTTTGCAGCCGTGCCGTTCACCGAGGGAGCCTTCCTTGACGAGGACGGGCGGCCGCTAGCCGCGCCGCCGTTCGAGTGGGGCCTGACCGCTGCGTTTCGCGACATCAACGAAGACGGCCTGCCGGATCTCTACGTCTGCAATGACTTTCAGACGCTCGACCGCGCCTGGCTGAACCTGGGCGGCGGGCGCCTCCGGCTGATCCCGCGGCTGGCGGTGCGCAAGAACGCGCTGTTCTCGATGGCGGTGGACTTCGCCGACGTCAACCGCGACGGCCACCTTGACTTTTTCACTCTGGACATGATGAGCCGCGAGCACGCCCAGCGCATGCGCTACCTGGGCGACCGCAACCCCCCGGTCTTCACGCCGGGGGTGTACGACGACCGCCCGCAGTTCGGCTTGAACATGCTGTTCCTGAACCGCGGCGACGGCACGTACGCCGAGATCGGCCAACTGGCCGGCATCGAGGCCGCCGAGTGGGCATGGTCGTGTGCGTTCCTCGACGTGGACCTCGACGGCTGGGAAGACCTGCTGGCGGTGAATGGCATGGAACGCGCCGCCCGAGACATGGACGTGGTGGAATATCTCAAGCGGCTCCGCGCCACGCGCCGGATGACCGACGTCGAGATTTTCCGCGAACGCCGCGCCTTTCCACGCCTGGCCACCGCCAACCTCGCCTTTCGCAACTGCCGCGACCTGACCTTTGCAGAAACCGGCGCGGAGTGGGGTTTCGACTGGCGCGGCGTGTCGCAGGCGATGGCACTGGCGGACCTGGACAACGACGGCGATTTCGATGTGGTGGTGAACAACCTCAACGCGCCGCCATTGATCCTCCGCAACGACTCGCCCGCAGCTCGCGTCGCCGTGCGGCTTCGCGGCCGGCCGCCGAACACCCGCGGCATCGGGGCGCGGGTCCGCGTCACCGGCGCCGGGCTGCCGTTGCAGACGCAGGAAATCATCGCTGGCGGACGCTACCTGGCCGGGGACGACGCCATGCGCGTCTTTGCCGCCGGTGCGGAAACCAACCGGCTCAGCCTCGAGGTACTCTGGCGCAGCGGCCGACGCTCGGTGCTGACCGATGCCTCCGCCAACCGCGTGTACGAGTTTGACGAGGCGAAGGCCGAGGCGGCAGAGCCGCTCCCGGCATCCGGCAGGGCTGAACTGCGCAACGGCCGGGTACCCCGCAGTGACGACGCCCCGCCCGGCTCACCCGCCGCACCGACCTGGTTCGAGGACGTGTCCGCACGCCTCAATCATCGCCACCACGAAGAATCCTTCGACGATTTCGCGCGCCAGCCACTGCTGCCGAACAAGCTCAGCCAGCTCGGGCCGGGCCTGGCGTGGTTCGATCTGAACGGGGATGGCTGGGACGATTTGATCGTGCCAAGCGGCAAGGGCGGCCAACTGGCCGTGCTGACCAATGACACGGCCGGTGGTTTCAACTCGGTCGTCGCCGCACCCTTCACCCGGACCGTCGTGCGTGACCAAACCACCGTACTCGGCTGGCACGCAGCCACCAACGCGCCGGCCACGCTGGTGGTCGGCGTTGCGAACTACGAAGACGGTCAGGCCGCCGGCGCGGCGATGCTGGTCTATCAGCCGGGCGCCGCCGCACCGGAAGACTGGCTCCCCGTCACGAATTCGAGCCCCGGACCGCTCACGCTGGGCGACGTGGACGGCGACGGTGACCTCGACCTGTTCGTTGGTGGACGCGTCGTTCCTGGCCAGTACCCGGCGGCGGCGACTTCCCGGCTGTTCGCCAATCACGTAGCGCAGGGCCGGTTCAGCGAGGCTGGCGGCGAATATGTGCAGGCGCTCGCCAGCCCGGGTCTGGTGAGCGGCGCCATGTTCACCGACCTGTCCGGCGACGGTTTTCCCGAACTCGTGCTGGCGTGCGAGTGGGGGCCGGTCCGAATCTTGCGCAATGACCGCGGCAAGCTGACCGAGTGGGACGCGCCGCTGCGCTGGCCGGAGACTTCCGGTTCTACGCTTCCCTCCCCCATTACCCCTCGCCCTTCATCCCTGTCCAAACTGACCGGGTGGTGGAACAGCGTGACCGCCGCCGATTTCGACGGCGACGGGCGATTGGATCTCGTGGCGGGAAACTGGGGTCGCAACACCAAATACCAGGCACACCGCTCGCAGCCGTTGCGGTTGTACTGGGGCGAGTTCGGCGGCGAAGGCCGGGTGGACCTCCTCGAAGCGCACTTCGACAACGGCTTGAAAAAGTTCGTGCCCGAGCGCCAGCTCGACATCCTGGCCGCGTCACTGCCGTTTCTGCGCGGCCACTTCCCGACGCACCGATCGTTCAGCGCCGCCGGCATCGAGGACGTGCTCGGCGAGCGGCTGGCCGGGGCGAAGGCGGTCGAAGCCGCGTGGCTGGAAACGACGGCGCTGCTCAACCGGGGCGATCATTTTGAAGTCCGGGTTCTGCCGGTCGAGGCGCAGTACGCGCCGGTCTTTGGGATCGCCGCGGCGGACTTCGACGGTGACGGCGCGGCGGACCTGTTCCTGGCGGAGAACTTCTTTGGCGCGCAGCCCGAGACGGCGCGGTACGACGCCGGACGCGGGCTGGTGCTGCGGGGCGACGGCCGGGGCGGGTTCGCGCCGCTCGCGGGGCAGGTGTCGGGCGTGAGGGTGTACGGCGAGCAGCGCGGCGCAGCGGTGGCGGACTTCGACGGCGACGGTCGCGTGGATTTCGCGGTGGCCCAAAACGGCGCGGAGACGCGACTGTTTCGGAATCAGGTCGCGACACCAGGTCTGCGCGTGCGGCTGAACGCCGGTCTGGGCAATCCCGACGGCGTCGGCGCGCAGGTGCGGGGTGTCTTCGGCGGGCGGCCGGGGCCGGCGCTCGAAGTCCGCGCCGGCGGTGGGTACTGGTCACAGGACAGTTCGGTACTGGTGGTGAGCGGTCCGGGCCAGTCCGAGGCGCTCGCGGTTCGCTGGCCGGGCGGGAAGGAAACCCGGGTCACCGTGCCGGCAGGCGCGCGTGCGGTGGAGGTGGGTCTCGACCGGAGCCTGCGAGTCACGTCGCCTTGAACCCGAAACGGAGGCAGACACACCAGACAAGCGAAAAGACACCAACCTCCACGACCGCCCGAGAGAGGTACCAGCGGCCATGCCCGGCCGCCCGGAATGAACGACAGAAACACGGCCACGTACTGCCGCCGGCTCAACCCGCCCGCCGGCTTCACGCCAAAATCTCTTTCACCACCTCGCCATGCACGTCCGTGAGCCGGAAGTCGCGGCCCTGGAACCGGTACGTCAGCCGGGTGTGGTCAACACCAAAGAGGTGCAAGATGGTCGCGTGCAGGTCATGCACGTGCATCTTGCCCTCCACGGCGTAGAAGCCGAATTCGTCCGTGGCGCCGTAAACAATCCCGGGTTTGATGCCGCCCCCCGCCAGCCAGATGGTGTACCCGTGCGGGTGGTGGTCGCGGCCGATCTGGTCCGGCTGGAGCGCGCCCTGCATCATCGGCGTGCGGCCGAACTCGCCGCCCCAGACCACCAGCGTGCTGTCCAGCAGGCCGCGCTGCTTGAGATCCTTCACGAGCGCCACGCAGGCCTGGTCGGTCTCGAGGCAGCGCTTCTTGAGGTCGAACACCAGGTTGCCATCCGGCCCGCCGTGGTGGTCCCAGCCGCGATGGTAGAGTTGGACAAAGCGGACGCCGCGCTCCACCAGCCGCCGCGCGAGCAGGCAGTTGTTGGCGAATGACGCCCGGCCGGGCGTAGTACCGTAGAGCGCGTGCATGGCCGGCGGTTCTTTGGAAATGTCCATCACCTCCGGCACACTGGTTTGCATCCGGTAGGCCATTTCGTAGGCGGCAATACGGGTCTGGATTTCCGGATCCTGCAAGGCGTCGTAGCGCATCTGATTCAGGTCGCGAATCGCGTCGAGTGACTGCCGCCGCCGTTCGGCGCCCAGGCCGGGCGGGTTGTTCACGAAGAGCACCGGGTCGCCCTGAGAGCGCAGTTGCACGCCCTGGTGGACGGTGGGCAGGAAGCCGCTGCCCCACGCGCTGTTCGTGAGCGGCTGGCCGACGCCGGTCATCAACACCACGAAAGCCGGCAGGTCCCGATTTTCGCTCCCCAGGCCGTAACTGAACCACGCGCCCATGGCGGGCCGGCCGGCGAGTTGCGCGCCGGTGTTCATGAAGATGGTGGCGGGGTCGTGGTTGAACGCTTCCGAATACAATCCCTGCACGAAGCACACGTCGTCCACGATGGTCTGGAGATGCGGCAGCAGTTCCGAAAGCCAGACACCCGACTTGCCGTACTGCGCAAATTGGTACTTCGTGCCCAGCAGGGCGGCGTCCTTGCCGATCTGCGCCAACCGGATGTTCTTCACCAATTCTTCGGGCACCTTCTGGCCGTCGCGCCTGACCAGCTCCGGCTTGTAATCGAAGAGGTCGAGGTGCGACGGTCCGCCGGACTGGAAGAGGTAGATGATATTTTTCGCTCGCGGAGCGAAGTGCGGGCCGGGCGGTCGCGCGGGGTCGCCCGGCGCGGCGGAGGCGTCAGCCCCAAACAGGCGTCCGTTCAGGAGCGAGGCCAGGGCCATGGCCCCCATACCGGTGCTGCATTGCTGCAGAAACCGCCGGCGGGTGGTGGTGCGGATGTGATCAAGCAACGCGGGATTCATGCGGGGAAGGGTACGGGCTCAACCCTTGGTGAGCGTTTCGTCAAGGTTCAGCAGCACATTGGCCACCACGGTCCAGGCGGCCAGATGGCGGGGGTCCAGACCGTCGGCCGGCGGCGCGGCACCCACCGCGACCAAGCGCGCAGCCGACGCGGCGTCGTTCTCAAAACCGCGCATCTGCTGTTCCAGCAGCGCCAGCAGGCGTCGCTCCTCGGCGACGGTGGGGTCGCGAGCGAGGATTGCGCGAAAGGCGAATCGGATCTGCCGCGTCGGCTCAGAGCCGCCTTCGCGCAGCACGCGTTGTGCGAAGACCCGCGCCGCCTCGAACAACGTGGGCTCGTTTAACGCCGCCAACGCCTGCAGCGGGGTGTTCGTCCGCGGCCGGCGGGCTGTGCAAACCTCGCGGCTCGGCGCATCAAACGTGGCGAACAACGGATAGGTGCAGACTCGCCGCCAGAAGGTGTACACGCCGCGACGGTACAGGTCGGGCCCTTCGCTCACCGGCCATTCGTCCATGCCGATCTCGGGACGCAGGAAACCAATCTCCTTCCACAGGTTCGCGACCTGCACAGGATAAACGCTGGGGCCCCCGATCTCGGGGTTCAAGAGACCGCTGACCACGAGGGCCTGGTCGCGGATGACCTCCGGATCGAGCCGGAAGCGTGGCCCCCGCGCGAACAACCGGTTGTAAAGATCCCTCTCCAAGAGTGCGGGCGTCGTGGCGGCGCTCTGCCGATAGGTCGCCGACATCACCAGCAGCTTCTGGAGACGCTTCAAATCCCAGCCCGTTTCACGGAACTCCACCGCCAGCCAGTCGAGGAGTTCAGGATGCGAGGGCGCCTCGCCCTGCCGGCCGAAGTCCTCGCTGGTCTTCACCAGACCCGTGCCAAAGAACCGTTCCCAAAGCCGGTTCACGGTGACGCGGGCCGTGAGCGGGTTGTCCGGTGCGACCAGCCAGCGCGTCAGGGTCAGGCGGTTCGGCGGCTGGTCCGCCGGCAAGGGTGGGAGAAACGCCGGCACGCCCGGCGTCACGACCTTGCCTTTGGACAGGAAATCACCACGGAGATGGATGTAAGTCTCGCGCGGTTGCGGCAGTTCCTTCAGCACCAGCGTGGAGTGCTTCATCGTGGCGAGTTCCGCCTCACGCTGGTTCAAGCGGAACAGCTCCGCTTCAAGCGCGCGGATTGCCGGCGAGGCGCCACGCCGGGCGGCGGCCAGTTGCTTCATCTGCTCGGGCGTGCGCGCCGCGGCGGGGATTCCGGCCAGCGTCCGGATGTCCGCCGGGATCGGCCACAGGACGGCCGGGTCGCGTTCGCTGGCCACCGAAATGCGGAACCGGCCCAGGGTGTGGCTGTTGCCGTGGTAGTGCTCGAAGCGGAATCCCAGCCGCGTGCCACCGGCGAACCCCGCCGGCTCCTGGAACGTCGCAATGAGGAAATGCCGTTCACCAAATCGCGGCGCAATGGCCCAGCCGGTCTTGGGATTGCGGTCCACCGCGTGCTCCGCGCGGTAGTACAATTGTTCCCAATCCGCCGTCGCGCCGCTGAAAGCCAGGTTCGTGATGGCCGGCGCTTCGCCCGACAAGGGCACGGCGCTGGCGGCAAATTCATCAAGGATGAAGTTCCCGGTCGCGCCCCAGCGGCCGGGGCCGTTCTTGGGCAGGCTCGGGTCGGGCAGGACTTCGAGCAACACCGCCGTGATGTTCGTGAGCGTGGTTGTCGCCTCGACGAAAATCGTGTCGTAGATCGGGTTCACGCCGGTGGCCAGCACCGAGCCGTCCGCGAGGTTCGTGTAGCTTGAACCGCCCGTGGAAAAAGCGTTGGTCAGCGACAGCGGCGTCCAGACTTCCGGACGCGACACGATCCGCTGCTCCCAGTCGGCCTGCGAAGCAGCCGCCGCGCGCTCCGCCGCGGCCAACTGACGCTGGACTTCGGTGATCCGGTCGCGGAGATACCCGATCTGCCGGGTCAGGTTGGGCGGCGGAACCGGGATGGTCGGCTCGACGCTGTAGTTGCCGCCGTCCGCCGTGCTGTTGAAAAAGGCATAAAACCGATAGTACTCCTCCTGGGAGATGGGATCATACTTGTGGGTATGGCACTCGGCGCAAGCCATCGTCAGGCCGAGCCAGGTGGTCGCCGTGGTCGCCACGCGATCCTTCACCGCCTTGGTCCGGTATTCCTCGGCATCGCCGCCGCCCTCATCGTTGATTTTCGTGTTGCGGTTGAAGCCCGTGGCGATGCGTTGTTCCAGCGAGGCGTTGGGCAGCAAATCCCCCGCCAGTTGCTCGATCGTGAACTGGTCAAACGGCTGGTTGCGATTGAAGGCGTTGATCACCCAGTCGCGATACGGCCAGATGGAGCGCGCCAGGTCCACCTGATAGCCGTTTGAGTCGGCGTAACGCGCCAGATCGAGCCACCAACGGGCGAGGTGCTCGCCGTAATGCGGCGACGCCAGCAGCCGGTCCACCAAGCGCTCGTAGGCGTCCGGCCGCGAATCGTTCACAAACGCCTCCACCTCGGCCCACGTCGGCGGCAGGCCGGTCAGGTCGAGGCTGAGACGCCGGATCAAGGTGAAACGATCCGCCTCCCGTGAAGGCGTCAAGCCTTCCTGGTCGAGACGCGCTTGAATGAAATGGTCCACCGGGTTGAGCGCGCGCGCAGGATGTTTGACCGGGGGCAACGGCGGCCGGCCGGGGTTCAGAAAAGCCCAGTGCTTCCGCGGATCCGTCTCCGACCACTCGGCGCCGGCTTCGATCCAGGCCCGCAAGCGCGCGATTTCATCCGGCTTCAAGCGGTCGCCCTTGGGCGGCATCACGTCGTCCGGATCCGGGGTGGTCACGCGGCTGAACAGCTCGCTCTCGTCGGGCCGGCCGGCCACCAACGCCGGTTTGCCCGACTTGCCGCCCTTGAGCGCGGCCGCCCGGGAGTCGAGCCGCAGGCCGGCCTTTTGTTGGTCCGGTCCGTGGCATTCCGAGCAGCGCTTGATCAGGATGGGCTCGATGTCGCGCACGAAATCCGCGCCGGCCAGGTCGGTCGCCAGGGCCAGCGTCGCCGCCGCCAGTGGGAGCTTGAAATACTTCATGCCAAAACGCCTTTGACCACCTCGCCGTGAACGTCCGTGAGGCGGAAGTCGCGGCCTTGAAAGCGATAGGTCAGCTTCGTGTGCTCCAAGCCCAGGCAGTGCAGGATCGTGGCCTGGAGGTCGTGAACATGGACCGGGTTCTCCGCCACGAAGTAGCCGAGTTCGTCGGTCGAGCCATAGGTAATGCCGGATTTGATGCCCCCGCCGGCCATCCAGATCGAGAACGCGTGCGGATGATGGTCGCGGCCGATCCAGCCGTCCTTGTTGCGCGCCTCATTCATCGGCGTGCGTCCGAACTCACCGCCCCAGATCACGAGCGTCTGGTCCAGCAGTCCGCGCTGCTTGAGGTCCTTCACCAGCGCCGCGGCAGGCCGGTCCGTCTCGCGGCACCGGTCCACCATGCCGTAGCGCAGATCGTTTTCCTTGATGTCCCCGTGGCTGTCCCAGCCCCAGTGGTAAAGCTGGACGAAGCGCACACCCTTCTCCACGAGTCGCCGCGCGAGCAGACAATTGTTCGCGAAGCCGCTTTTGCCCGGCTCGCTGCCGTAAAGTTCGTGGACCGACGCCGGTTCCCGGGACAGGTCCATCAACTCCGGCACGCTGGCCTGCATGCGGTACGCCATTTCAAACTGGGCGATGCGGGTCACAATCTCGGGATCGCCCACACGCTGGAAGGTCTCGCGGTTCAGCAATTCCAGCGTGTCGAGCGTGTCGCGGCGCAAAGCGCGATCCATGCCGTCCGGGTTCGAGAGGAACAGCACCGGGTCGCCCTTCGACCGCATTTGCACGCCTTGATGCACGGTGGGCAGAAAGCCGCTGCCCCACAGAGACGTGCCGCCGTCCGGTCCGTTCTTACCCGACACCAGCACCACGAAACCCGGCAGGTCGCGGCACTCGGTGCCCAGGCCGTAGGAGACCCAGGAGCCGAGGCTCGGCCGGCCCAGCCGCGCCGAGCCGGTGTGGACGAACAACTGCGCCGGCGCGTGATTGAACTGATCGGTGCGCATCGAGCGGACGATACAAATGTCGTCGGCGATTTCGGCCAGATGCGGTAGCGCCGAGGAGATTTCCTGTCCCGACCGGCCGTGCCGGGCGAACGAGTGCGGCGAGCCGAGCACGCGTGGCACCCCCTTGATGAAGGCAAACCGCTCGCCCTGGATGAGGCTCTCGGGCACGCGCTGGCCGTCGAGTTCGTTCAGCTTCGGCTTGTGGTCAAGCAGGTCGAGCTGGCTGGGCGCGCCGGCCATGTGGAGGTAGATCACGTTCTTCGCTTTGGGCGCGAAGTGCAGCGGCCTGGACAGGGTGGGGTCGGCGGTCGCGGCCGGGTCGGATGCGGCGGCGAGCAGGTTGCGGTTCAGCAGCGACGCCAGGGCCAGCGTGCCCAGGCCGGTGCCGCAATCGCGGAAAAACTGCCGGCGGGTGACGAGCTTGAGGTATTCCTGGGTGGGATTCATTCAGCCTTTGGTGATCGCCTCGTCCAGGTTCAGCAGCACGTTGGCCACGACGGTCCAGGCGGCGAGTTCGGCCGGACTGACGTCCACGGAATCGTTGAGCACCGCGGCCTGCGCGAGGAGTTTTTCGGCGGCGGCGGGCTCGGCGGCAAAGCGCGTCCTGGCCTTGTCCAGCAACGCCAGCGTCACGGCCAGTTCATTGTCCGACGGAAGCCGTGCGAGCACCGCCTTGAAGCCGAAGGCCAGCCGTTGCGGGTCTTGCGCGCCGCCCTCGGCGGTCATGCGCCGCGCGAGTCCGCCGGCCGCCGCGAAAAAGGCGGGGTCGTTAAGTGTGACCATCGCCTGGAGGGGCGTGTTGGTGCGCGGGCGGCGCTCGGTGCAGACCTCCCGGCTCGGTGCATCGAACGTGACGAAGGCCGCGTACGGAAACGAGCGCCGCGCGAAGGTGTAGAGGCCGCGGCGGAATTGATGGCCGTTGGTGTTCATCACCCACTTGTCGTCGCTGTACGGCATGGCCCAGACGCCCTCGGGCTGATACGGGAACACGCTCGGGCCGCCGATCTGGGGGTTCAGCCGCCCGCCGGCGGCCAGGGCCAGGTCCCGGAGCATCTCCGCCTCGAGCCGGAAACGCGGGCCGCGGGCGAGCAGGCGGTTGTACGGGTCGCGCTCGAGCAACTCCGGCGTCACGCGCGCTGACTGCCGGTACGTGGCCGAGATTACGATCAGCCGGTGCATCGCCTTCAGGCTCCAGCCCTGGCGGACGAATTCCGTGGCCAGCCAGTCCAGCAATTCGGGATGCGACGGCGGCTCGCCCTGCGCGCCGAAATCTTCGCTGGTTTCGACCAACCCGCGGCCGAAGTACGCCGCCCAAAGGCGGTTCATCGTCACGCGGCCGACGAGCGGGTTTTCCGGTGACACCAGCCAGCGGGCGAAGCCCAGCCGGTTCCGCGGCAGGTCGGGCGCCATTGGTGGCAGCACAGCCGGCGTGGCCGGCTGCACTTCATCGCCCTTGTCCAGGAAGCTGCCGCGCTTGAAGACGTGCGTGGGGCGGGACTTTTCCACCGCCTGCATCACCAGCGTGGTGGTGATGTCTTTCGGTTCCTGTTTGCGCAGTTCGGCGATTTCTCGCCGGATACTCTCCAGACTCGGCGCAATGCTGCGGTGGTGTTTCGCCAGTTCGGCCTTCTGCGCGTCCGTGCGTTGCGCCGGCTCCAGGTCGAGCAACGCGCGGATACCCGCCGGCACGTCCGCCCAGACCCGATGCGCCCCGACCGGCGCGGTGGAATACGCGAGGCGGAAACGTCCCAGGAGGTTTTTCGGCCGGATGGATTCCTGCTTGAGGCGGATGACCCAATGCGTGGCCGCCGGTTCATTGGTCGGCGGCTTGATGACGAACACGGCGAAATGATTGGTCCGGTTCTTCTCCTGGTCGGCGCCAATCGCCCAGCCGGATAGCGCATCCTTGTCCACGGCCTTGTGAACCTCGAAGCGGTCTTCGGCGAAGTCCGTGTAGGCTTTCTCGAATTCCAGCTTCGGGGGTGCGGTTTTGGAATCACTGGCGGCTCCCGGGGCACGAAGCTCGACCTCGAAATCCGTGAGCACGAAATCGCCGTCGAGTCCGTGCCCCGAACTGCCGTTGGGCAGGCGGGAATCGGTCAGGACCTCGACGCGGAAGGCCGTCACGTCCGGCGGTGGGTTCGTCACGACCAGTTCGTACACGCTGGTCTCGGGCAGCTTCGCGGCGTGGGCGAACACCGACCGGTCCGGCTGCGGCTCGAGCGCGACGCCGCCGGAGGCGGTGAAGCCGGCGGCGTCGAGGACCGTCCAGCCGTCGGCGATGGCGCGGCGCTGTTCCTGAACCCCGGCCTCCCATTGCGCCTGTTCGGCGTCCAGCTCGGGCGTCTGCGTGTCGAGCCGCTTTTGAAGCGGCTCGATCTTGGCGCGGATTTCGTCGCGCTTCGCCGCCTGCTCGGGGGTGGGGAGTTCAAGGATCGGGTCGAGTGTCTTGCCGCCGTCGCGGGTCTGGTTGAAGAACGTCAACGACTCGTAGTACTCGCGCTGGGTGAACGGGTCGTACTTGTGGTTGTGACACTGGGCGCAGGCCATCGTCGTCCCCAGCCAGACGGTGTAGGTGGTGTTGACGCGGTCAATCACCGCCGCGATGCGGAACTCTTCGTCATCCGTGCCGCCCTCGGTGTTGGTCATGGTGTTGCGGTGAAACCCGGTGGCGACTTTCTGGTCCGTGGTCGCGTCCGGCAGTAGGTCGCCGGCGAGCTGCTCGATGGTGAACTGATCGAAGGGCAGGTCGCGGTTCAGGGCCCGGATCACCCAGTCGCGGTAGGGCCAATTTGAGCGGCGGTAGTCGGCCTCGTAGCCGTTGGTGTCAGCGTAGCGAGCCAGATCCAACCACGGCCGGGTCCAGCGCTCGCCGTAATGCGGGGAGGCGAGCAACCGCTCGACCAGCCGCTCGTAGGCGTCGGGGGCCGGATCGTTCAGAAAGGCGTCCACCTCCTCCGGCGAGGGAGGGAGTCCGATCAAGTCAAGACTCACCCGACGGATCAACGTGGGGCGGTCGGCCTCCGGCGACGGTCGCAGGCCCTCGCGTTCGAGCCGCGCGAGGATGAACCGGTCCAGGTCATTGCGCACCCATTGATGTTGCTTGACCGACGGCGGCTCGGGCCGCCGGGGCGGCACATAAGCCCAGTGTTGCCTCACCTCGACCGACGCCGCGCCGACGCCTTCGGGCCACGCGGCGCCCTGGTTGATCCATGTCTCAATGGCGGCGACTTCGTCCGGTGTGAGGCGCTCGCCTTTCGGAGGCATCAACTCGTCGGTGTCGGTGGTCGAGATGCGCTGGAAGAGCAGGCTTCCGGCCGCATTGCCCGGCGCGATGACCGGACCGGACTTGCCGCCTTTTATGGCCGTCGCCGCCGCGTCCAGCCGCAGACCGGCTTTTTGCTTGTCCGGGCCGTGACATTCAAAGCAACGGGCCTCGAGGGTCGGGAAGACCTCGCGCGCGAAATCCACCGGTCGGGTGAGGGCCGCAGCCGGGGAAGCTTCTGCCCCCACGGCGGCTTGAACCGGCAACGCGGTCAGGACCACGGACGTCAGGCCGGCGCTCAAGGCCAAGCACCCGCCCAGCCGGGCGATGCGAGTTGGCTCGGACCGGAACCATGCGTTGGGGTCGTGATGCATCGGGATGAACCGGATAGTTAAGCGACAGGTTAGGCCGAACGCGAAGCGGGCTCAAGGTTCAATCTTATGAAACCATGTATAAAGCTGATCCCAACCGGAGCACTTTGCGGAGGGTTATGCCGCCGCGTCGCTGCGCCTCACCCCTCGCTGAGGGGCAACGGATTCCGGCCGCAAGGCCAGGGGTCGGCTACCACTTTTCGGGCGGCAGGCAGCCCCCATCGGTAACCCGGAGGGCGCCGCCACAGTCACAGCCCGGCTTGCTCGCTGAGCGCGGCAGCCCGATGCCGCTGCTGGCGTGCGGCCGCAACGCGGGTGCCGGCCGGCGCTTCGTTGGCAGCTCTGGGCGGCGCGAGGTCCAGGTTCAAGCAGTGTTTGACCCCGCGCGCGTCCTGGCCGCGAGTTTCGACAAGATACGTCTCCAGCAACCGCGCCAGCCGGCTCAGGGCGACGCCATGCTGCTGGCCGGTCCGCGCGAAGAGCCAGTCGCTGAACCGCAGGAACTCCGCGAACGGCGAGACGGCTTCCGCCCAGAGCAGCGGCGCGGTGCGGGGAAAGCGGCCGCTGTTGGCCACGAGGTCCCAGAACCGCGCGAACCGCCGCATGCGCTGCACGGTGGCAAAGTCCACCGTGCGGCTTTGCAGGATTTCGTAAGGCGGCAGCGGCGACCAGACCAGGCCCCACTCGGCGTCGTGCCGGACGATCGGCGTGCCGCGGAGCCGCTTGAGCAGGCCCACCTGGATTTCGTGCGGCCGCAAGGCGAGCAGGCGGTCGAAACCCGCCGCGAAGCTCTCCAGCGTCTCGCCGGGCAGGCCGAAGATGAGATCGGCATGAAGGTGCACGCCCGTTTCGGTGCGCAACCAGCGCAGATTTTCCTCGAGCCGGGCGTAGTCCTGGCGCCGGCGGATGCGCGCCGCGACCTCCGGGTTGAAGGTCTGGATGCCGACCTCGAACTGCAGCGCGCCGGGCGGGAACGTGGCAATTACCTCGCGCAGCGCGGCTGGCAGACGGTCGGGCACCAGCTCGAAGTGCAGGAACAAATCCGGCCGGAGCCGCTCGCGGAAAAAGTCGAGGATCGCGCGGCTGACGCGGAGGTTCAGGTTGAAGGTGCGGTCCACGAACTTGAAGTGCCGCGCGCCGCGCGCGAGCAGCCGGTCCAACGCCGCCAGAAACGGCTCGAGCGGGAACTGTCGCACCGGGATGTCCAGCGACGACAGGCAGAACTCGCATTCGAACGGGCAGCCGCGCGAAGCCTCCACGTAGAGGAGCCGGTGCGCGAGGTCCTCGTCGGTGTACTCGTCGTACGGCAACCGCAGGCGGGCCAGTTCGGGCAGCGACGCGGCAAACACCTGCGCCGGCGGGTCGGCGCCGGCCAGCAGGGCGCGGCATACTTCGGCGAAGGCGAGGTCGGCCTCGCCGGTGATGACGCAATCCGCCAACCGCGCAATGTGCTGCTGGTCTGTCTCGTAGCTGACCTCGGGGCCGCCGAGCACCACGCGGATTTCCGGTCGGAGCCGTTTGAGCAGCGTCACGACCTCGGTAGTCTCGCGCGCGTTCCAAATATACACGCCCAGACCGACGATGCGGGGCCGGTGCGCGAGCAGGCGTTCGACGATCTCCAGCGGGCGCTGGCTAATGTCGAACTCGGCCAGGGCGGCACGCGGCCGGAGTTCGCCCAGGTTGGCCAGCAGGTAACGCAGGCCAAAGGCGGCGTGGATGAACTTCGCGTTCAGCGTGGCAAGAACGATGTCGGCCATCAGCGCAGCAACCTACCACGGAACGCGGCTCGCGGGCAAAGCCACCGCGCCCGGCGTGCTTTCAACGAGGCGCATCCCGGGGCCTTGCGGGCCGGCTGGTCGCGACAGTTCCGGCGATTCGCCTGCAACCGCCCATCGAGCGCTCCATCCGTGGCTGAGTTGAATGTAAACGTCCGCGTCCCTCCACGCGTCCCGATCAAGCGCTCGGTTTGGTTTTCCCTCCGTTTGAGCCTCCGCCGATCCGGCTTACCTTAAATTGACGACGTGGCCGGCGAACCTGACATGTCCGATGTGACCCGGATGCTGAACGCGCTCGATCCGGGCGAGAAAGGCGAGGAAGAACTGCTGCCGCTGGTCTATCACGACTTGCGCCGGCTGGCGGCGGCCTGGCTGGCCCGGGAACGGCCGGGGCAAACCCTGCAGGCCACGGCGCTGGTCCACGAAGCTTGGTTGCGGCTCACCAGCTCCGCCCAGCCGTCGTGGGAAAATCGCAAGCACTTCTTCGCCGCGGCGGCCACGGCCATGCGGCGCATCCTCGTCGAAAACGCGCGGCGTAAACGGCGGCTGCGGCATGGCGGCCACCTGCAACGAGTGGACGTCGCCGAAATCGAGCTGCCCAGCCCGCTGCCCGACGACGAATTGCTGGCCCTGGACGAAGCCCTGAGCCGGCTGGCCGCGAGTCATCCGGTTGCGGCGCAACTGGTCCAGATCTGCTTTTTCGCCGGCCTGACGCAGGCCGAAGCCGCGCAGCACCTGGGCGTCTCCCGCGCCACGGCGGAGCGGACTTGGGCCTTCGCGCGCGCCTGGCTGTTCCGCGAAGTCCGCAAGGAACTGAATCCACCAGCATGAAGCCTCACGTGGTTGCCGAAAGCCCCGTCGCCGCCGACGTCAGGAGGCGGAGTCATCTCGGGCCCCAGCGTCCGCCTCAAGCTTTCGGCGGCTACGGAACTCCGTTGAGGGAAAGTCTGCCGGGAAATCGCATGATGACCCGAACACGGTCGTGATCCCTCATCCATGAGCGAGCGGGAAGACCAGCTTCAGGCGATTTTCACCGAGGCGCGGAGCAAGGCTTCGCCGGAGGAACGCGCGCGCTTTCTGGCCGCGGTCTGCGGCGGGGACGCCGAGTTGCGTCGCCAGGTGGATTCCCTGCTCCTGGCCGACGCGCAGGCGGGCGACTTTCTGCGGCAGAACGTCCTGGCGCCCAACGGCTCACCCGCCGGCGAGCAACCGGGCGACATCATCGGCCGCTACAAACTCCTCCAACAGATCGGTGAAGGCGGTTTCGGCGTCGTCTTCATGGCCGAGCAGCAGGAGCCCGTGCGCCGCCTGGTCGCCCTCAAGATCATCAAGGCCGGCATGGACACCAGGGAGGTGATCGCCCGGTTCGAGGCGGAGCGGCAGGCGCTGGCCTTGATGGATCACCCGAACATCGCCCGCGTCCTCGATGGCGGCGTCACCGCGGCTGGCCGGCCTTACTTCGTGATGGACCTGGTCAAGGGCATCCCGATCACCGAGTTCTGCGAACGGCACCGGCTCCCCATCGAGGCGCGGCTCAAGCTGTTCATGCAGGTCTGCGCCGGCGTCCAGCACGCGCACCAAAAGGGCGTCATCCACCGCGACCTCAAGCCAAACAACGTCCTGGTCATTCACGAGCCCGGTCAGCCGGGCGTGCCCAAGGTGATTGACTTCGGCATCGCCAAGGCCATCGGCCAGCGGCTCACTGACAAGACGCTCTTCACGCGATTCGAGCAGCTCCTCGGCACCCCCGCCTACATGAGCCCCGAGCAGGCCGAGTGGAGCGGCGTGGACGTGGACACGCGCTCGGACCTCTACTCGCTCGGCGTCCTGCTCTACGAACTGCTCACCGGCACGACGCCGTTGGAGAAGGAAACCCTCGCCCGCGCCGCCTTGGACGAAGTGCGCCGTCTCATCCGCGAGGCCGAACCGCCCAAGCCCTCGACACGTCTGACCGCCCTCATGTCCGCTGATACCGGGAGGCGCCTGCCACACCGCGGCAGCCCCCACGCCCCCCGCAGCCGCCGAAGTGATGAGGCGGACCCCTGTAGCCGCCGAAGTGATGAGGCGGATACCCGAACCCAGGACGGCTCTGCCTCCTTACATCGGCGGCTACAGCAAGTGCGCGGCGACCTGGACTGGATCGTGATGAAGGCGCTGGAGAAGGACCGCACCCGCCGTTACGAGACGGTCAACGGCCTGGCGCGGGACCTTGAGCGGCATCTGAACGGCGAACCGGTGGTCGCCCGTCCGCCGTCCAAGGCGTACCGCGCGGGCAAGTTCATCCGGAAGCATCGCGTCGCGGTGACGGCGGTGGGCGGCGTGGCGCTGGCATTGGTGGTGGGGCTCGCGCTGGCGCTGGTGGGGTTCGCGCAGGCGAGACGCCACCGGATGCAAGCCGAGAAGAGCGAGTTGACGAGCCGAACGCAGTTGGTCCAGCTCGAGCTGGAGCACGGCACCCGGCGGATGGACGAGGACAACTACGGCGAAGCGCTGGTCTGGTATGCCGAGGCGCTGCGCAACGATCAGGGCGATCCCGTTCGCGAGCCGCTGCATCGCATGCGCATCGGCTCGCTTCTGGACCGCCATCCGCAGCTGCTCCACTTGTGGGCCCTCAAGGGTCCGGTATGGCGCTGCGCCTTCAGCCCGGATGGCCAGAAACTCGTGGCCAGCTACGGTACCCGTTTCGCCGGGCCAACATTGGTCCTCGCGGACCTCCGCACGGAGCGGCTGCTGTGGGAGGTTCCCGCCAAGTCGAGCGGCTTCGGGGTGCCCACGCTGGCTTTCAGCCAGGATGGTCGGCGGGTTGTCTTGCGGGCCATTGACCACACGAAGGTCCCGGCCATTTACGATGCCAGCACCGGTCGCACCATCCTGACGGCGGAGGATCCCGGTGCGCAGCCGCGTCTCCTGGACAGTCCGGACGGAGAGGCGGCCGTGGTCGCCGTCGGTCCCGATACGGCCCAAGTCGTCGAAGTGGAGACCGGCGCGGCCCTGAGTCCCCGCCTGCATGCGCCGGGCAACCTCCTCCGGGGTTTGTTGAATGCGAACCGGCGCTACGCCACGCTGCTTTACAGCGCATTGGCCGGCTCGACCAACGACACGCGAGGCGCGCTGCTCGTGTTCGATCTGCGCGACGGTGCACGGGTGGGGCCGCCGATCGAGGTCAGCCGCGATTGCGATTTCCTCCTCGCCCAGGACGGGTTGCGTCTGGTTGTGGCCACGGCCGACCATCCCGACGCCATAGCCACCCTCCAAGCCTGGAACGTGGTCGAGGGGACGCCTCTGGGCCTGACCGGCCGGGCGGAGGGCGAGTTCCATGGTCTGTCCGTCACCCCCACCGAGCAATGGGTGATCACCCGATTGCCCTTGAAGACAACGCTCTGGGACCTTGATCGCGATACCGTCCGCACACTCGACTACGGCGTTCTGGGAGTCCGGCGCGGCTTTGGTTTCTGCGCGGATGGCTTCCTTCTGGCTTGGGACTATGCAGTGAGAGCCCTGCCCAAGGGTGACCCCCTGACCACGGAGCTTCACCATGGGAGTTGGGTGTTCGATTCCGCCTTCAGTCCGGAGGGTCATCTGCTGGCGACCGCCAGCATAGACCACACCTTGCGGGTCTGGGACCTGGCCGCCTCCACGCCCCCGGAGTACGTGATTCGCGAGCGGAACAAGGTGGCGGACGCGGTGTTCAGCCCGGATGGCAAGACCCTTGCCGTGGAGACGCAGGGCCCGGGAGCCACGCGGCTCTGGTCCGGGGCCACAGGCGAACCCTTGGGGCCGCCTTTGGCCGACGACCATCGGTATGGCAAACTGCTCTTCAGCCCCGATGGCCGGCATCTGGTGTCTTACGCCGGGCATGTGGTCAAAGCCCTGACGCTGACGGTCTCTGAGGGGGCCACGCTATGGGACCTGGGGAACGATCTGCAGCCCATGCTGAGGGTGCATACGAACGCCACCGTGCTCTCGGCGGCCTTCAGCCCGGACAGTCGGCGCCTCCTCACGGGGGGCGACGACGATCTAGCCCAGGTTTGGGATGTGTCCACCGGGGAGCGCCTCCTTCGCCTCGAGCATCAAGCGGGGGTGCTTGGTGTGGCGTTCAGCGCGGATGGCCGTCGGATCGTAACGGCCGTCCACCGCGGCCCCGTGCGGCTTTGGGATGCCCGGTCGGGTGAGGTCCAACTCACGATCCAGCACCCCGAGTATCAGTTCGACCGGGTCGCGTTCAGTCCGGATGGCCGGCACCTGGTCACCGGTGGCACCGACCAGGGGGCGCGGGTGTGGGACGCGGAGACCGGCCGGCAGGAGGGTCCCTTCCTCTATCATGCGGGCAATCCCGTAGAGGTTCGCTTCGCGCTCGATTCCCGGTCGTTCCTCACCTTCAGCCCGGCGTCCTTCGTGAAGGTGTGGAATCGGGAACCCGCCCAACTCCGCGTGAAGCCGCTCGAGCACAAGGGACTCAATCGCGCCGGACAAAGGCAGGACGGGCGGATTCTGGAGGCCGGATTCAGCTCGAGGGGACGGTTCGTCGCCTCGGCCAGCGCTCACGGCACCGCCCGCGTCTGGGACCTGGTCACCGGCGAGCCTGTTTGTCTGCCCATCCGGCACGCCGGCGGCGTGTATGCGGTCGAATTCGCCCCTGCCGAAGACCGGCTGGTGACCGCGGGCGCGGATGGCGTGGTCAAGGTTCAAACCTTCGCCCGCTGTGACTATCCTCTGGATGTCATCCAAGATTTCGCCGAACTGCTGGCGGGCGCCCGGAAGGAGACAACCGGCGCGTTCATGCCCCTCGACACCGAGCAACTGGCCGACCGGTTCGAGCGTCTCCGGTGCGTGGCGCCAGAGGCATTTCGCGAGAGCACCCCGCGCCAGCAGGCGCTGTGGCATGACGAAATTGCCACCCTGGCAAGGACCGAGCGCCACTGGCCCGCAGTCATCTGGCACTTGGACCGGGCCTTCAGTCTCGATCCCGGACTGACGAACAGCGCCCCGGGCCATGAACTGCTCCGCCGGCGTGGCGAGGCCCGGGCCGAGCAAGGCGACTGGCGCGGGGCCGCCGGGGACTTCGAACGGGCGGTCCAACTCGACCCCGACCGGGTCGAGACCTGGCAAGACCTGGTGACGGCCGAGTTGGCCGCTGATCGGCCGGAGGAGTACCGCAGAGCGTGCGACCGCATGCTGCGCCGGTTCGAATGGGCGATCCCCACAGCAACTTGGACGACGGTACCCACGGTCAACGAGATCGCCCTTGTATGCACGTTCGCTCCCGCAGCCGTGCCGGATCTGGATCGCGTGGCCACGATGACAGAAGCGATCGTGGCCAACCTTCCCGATCAACCCAAGCTGCTGAACACGCATGGCCAGGTGCTGTACCGGGTGGGGCGCTTCGAAGACGCGATCCACGTGCTGCAGCGGGCATGTGTCGTGAGCGGTGCCGACTGTGCCTGGTGGGATGCCTTCTTCCTGGCGATGGCGCACGCCCGGCTCGGCCACCCCGACGAAGCCCGGCGGTTCCTGGGTCAAGCCGATGAAAGATGGCTCCAGAATTCCCAGCCGACGGCCGGATCCACCCAATCCGCTCCTGACTGGCATGACCGCGCCCTCTTCGCCTTGCTCCGCCGCGAGGCCGCCGACGTCGTCGCCGCCGGCAAGTAGCCGCCGACGTGAGGAGGCGGAACGATCCTCTTTGCGGCCTCTGCCCAGGCCCAACTCTTCTGAGGGAAATCCGCCTGCTCCGTCGCATGTGCGGGTGGGCGATCAAAGATCGTTCCGCAAACTGTTAACCGAAAGAACCGACAACCGTAGAATTACAATCATGAAGACAAGCAAACTGATAGGCCTGAGCGCGGCGCTGACGGCGCTGGCACCGCACTTCCCAATCGCCGCGCAGGCACTCGATCCGTGGGACTCCATCCAGGACATCCCCGGACTCTACATGGTCCGGTCGTCCGGCCGGGCAGCCGGGGTGGACCCGGTCAGCGGCGCGGTGTTCACCCTCGGCACGGTGGCGTTGAACACGGACGGCACAGCCGCCGCCGCCATCCACCGGACGCAGGATGGCGGTGCCACGTGGACGACGAACCTGCTCTGGCAGAACGGAAAGCAGTGCAGCTTCAACGCCTTTGCCGGCGACCCGTCGAGCGGACTGTTGTACGCGGGCGGCTACGCGGGAAATGAATGGATCGTGTATCGGAGCGACGACGGAGGCGACAACTGGTACCCCGATCATGTGCCGTTTCAGTACGCCCCTGGTAAGACGGCTAATTGCCGGGGGCTGGCCGCCGACGGCCAAGGCCGTGTCTATGCAGTAGGATATGCTGACGGGAATCCCACCAAGAAAAGCCAGTCGAGCGGGTTCTGGGTGGTGCGCAAGCGCAACGCGGACGGCATTTGGTCCACCGTGGATGCTCAAAGCGGAGCCAGTTCGCCCGCGGGTCCATTTGCTGTGGCAGTGCATTCGGATGGTGGCGTGTTTGTGGTCGGCGAACTCAATGCCGCCTGGACGGTGCGTTATTTGAGCCCGACGCCGGGAGCCAGTTGGACACCCGTTGATACGTATCAGCCAAACAAGGCCCAGGCCCGTGCGCAGGCGATCGCCATCGACAGCAATGGCGCGATCTATGTCGCGGGGTTTGCTGGCGGACCCTACGTGAAAGGCAGGTCCGCTTCGCACTGGGTCGTTCGCCGAAGCGCCACCGGCGCCCCTGGCACCTGGAATGACGTTGATTGGTCGCTGCCCTACGCAGCCGCCTGTGGCATCGTCATGGTGCCGCGCCCGGGCAACCTGCCGGACGAGATCTTCGTGACCGGGCGGGCGGTCATGGAGGGTGCACTCCACTGGCTGGTGAGAAGAGCTGTGGCGGACGCAGCACTAACCCCGGACAACGGCTGGCGGTTTTCCGACGATTACCTCTACCCCGGTGGCGTGGAGGCAAGTGCGAACGCAGTTACCTCTGACGCCCAAGGAGACATCTACACCATTGGGTCCGCTTTTGACGGTGGCGATGTTTCGCACTGGATCACGCGCAAGCTGGCGGTGCCGTGAGGAATCATGAAAGAGCTCTCCGTTTGCTCCGGTCGTTTCCTGGCGGCGTTGTTGCTGGCGGCGATGCTGCCTTGCGCCGTGTCCGGCGCCGACCTCAAGCCGGTTCTGAAAAGCCAATGGCCGGGCTTCCCGCGCGGGTACCCCACTGCCGTGCGCGTGTTCGGCGATCGCGCGTACGTGACCCTCGGAGACGCCGGTTTCGAGATACTTGACATCTCCGAGCCGGTGTCGCCCAAACGTCTCGGCGGACACGAAGTCGGTGGTTACGCTTACGACATCAGCGTCTCAGGCGATCACGTGTTTGTCGCTGCGTCCGGTGTGGGACTGAAGATCTTCGACATCTCCAACCCGGCGCAGCCGAAGCCGGTTGCTCATGTTCCTGGAACCGGCCCGCAGACGGAAGGTGTGACGGTCGCTGGGAACTACGCCTATCTGTGTGACGGCTACGACGGGATGCAAGTCATTGACGTCTCGAATCCGGCAGCGCCCAGGCCGCTGATGGTCTTTCCCACACCGGATTTTGCCTGGCACGTGGCGGTGTCGGGCAATCATGCGTATGTGGCCGCTTATACGGCCGGCCTGCTGGTGCTCGACGTGACGGACCCCGGAAATCCCCGGCAGGTGGGCGGCTTCGATACAAGTGGTTATGCCGAGGATGTGACCGTATCCGGCAACTTTGCCTACGTGGCCGATCAGACCAGTGGGATTCAAATCCTCGACATCTCGGACCCGGCGAATCCGAGGCGCGCGGGCGGTTACAAGACCAGTGGCCTTGCGCGCAGTCTGGCAGTCGCGGGCCACTACGTCTATGTGGCGGGCGATCAATCCGGCCTCCATGTGATTGATGTGACGAACCCGGCTGCCCCCCGGCGCGTGGGCGGCTACTCGGGAAACAATTCCGCATTACGCGTCGCCGTTTCTGGAGAGCACGTCTTCTTGGCGGACGGAGCCATTCAGATTCTCGATGTTTCCGATCCGGCTGCTCCCCGACGTGTCGGCGACGACGGATTGAGCGGCGATGCCCGAGCCGTGGCCGTCGCGGGCGATTACGCCTACCTGGCAGACAACAATGCCGGATTGAGGGTGCTCTCGCTCGCCGACGCCCTCGAGCCTCGGCAGGTCGGACGACTCGATATGACAGCCGTGGACGTTGCACTGGAGGGCAATCGCGCCTATGTCGCCACCGGTGCCGGCCTCGTCGTGATTGACATCACGGACCCTCGGGATCCGCGACAGCTTGGGAAGATCGGAACAGGCGGTGGTGCCCGCCTGCTTGCCCTTTCCGGCCATCTGGTCTTTGTGGCGGATTTCTTTGGCGGCTTGCAGGTCATCAACGTGACGGACCCGACCGCGCCGCTGCGGTTGGGCGGGTACAAGCCCAGCAGCGGAGGCGTGAACAGCGTCGCGCTTTTGGGCGACCGTGCGTACGTCGCCGTCGCGAACTCGGGGGTGCATGCGCTGGACATCTCCGACCCGGCGGCTCCGAAGCGGCTCGGGGTCTATCCCTCAGGCCAGCGCACCGGAGCGCTCACCGTGTCCTCGAATGTCGTCTTTGCTGTGGACAACGAAGCGGGACTGCAGGTGATTGATTTCAGCGATCCAGCCAACCCGCAGTCTTTGGGCTGGTATCCGCTCGAAGGTTGGGCGCGGGATATCACCCTGGCTGGCCGGCACGCTTTTGTGGCAATGGATTGGGGGTTCGAAGAAGCAACTGGACGCACGGGGCAGGCAGGGTTGCAGGTTTTTGACATTTCCAATCCGTCCAGTCCTGAACCGGCCGGTTGGGTCGCAACCAGCACTTCAGTCACCAAAGTAACCGTGGTCGGGAATCGAGCCTACCTCTCCGCCTACAATCTGCTGGTCTATGAATTGACGGGTCTGCCAGCATTCACGTCCCGATCGCTCGCGCAAGACAGGCTGACGCTCACCTGGAACGAAGCCGCCCTGGGCATGAAGCTGCAAAAGACGCCGACGTTGACGAGCCCGGACTGGCAGGACGTACCCGGCTCCGAGAACGCGACCAGCCTTACGCTTCCCGCCACCGAAGCCTCGGCATTTTTCCGGTTGACGAAGCCCTGACGCGGTTGCCCGAACGCGGCGCTACGGGCTCGTTGTCAGCGCGGGGGGCGCATCCCTCAGCACAGGTTGATTCACGTGCCAGACCTTCTCGACATACCAGTCAAGGAGTCCGCCCAACGCGGGGACGCGGCCCGCGACCGAATACAGCGGAACCTGGTAACGGAGCACCTCCATGGGAAGGACATCGCGCTCCACGAGATAGTCAATGGGGCCCACGCTCAGCGGATAAGCTAGTCCGGCCAGGACCAGGCCAAGCCAGAGGCCGCACCAAGTCTTACTCGGGCCTCGAGTTTCCGGAACTTTGCTCGCATCTGGTTCACCCATTCCTGGCATCGAGGGCCAACGTAGCATCGCCCTTCAGCGACACAAGGAGGGGAGCGGGCTGGGGCCGGGGGTGCCGAGCTGTTCGTGGACTTCCGAAACACGGCTCGCTCCGCTGGCGTTCACGTTCTTGCCCGCGGCGCGGTAGTCCCGCCAGCCGGGTGAACCCGAGTCCGCCTCGTTACCTCGGCGGCTACGCCTGATCGGTAGCCGCCGACGCCGGGTAGCTGCTGACGTCCGTAGCCGCCGACATCAGGAGGCGGAGCAAGAAATCCCCCCGGTGGCCTCTTCAATGGCCCCACTTTTTTGAGGGAATCCCGGGCGCTGCGTCGCATGTGCTGGCGGACGGTTCCAAATCGTTCACGAACCATGAAACCAAAACACAAGACTCAGCACATGAAAAACAGCGTCCGTTCACACCCCAGGCCTGGTACCCGCCGGCGTCGCGTTGTGCCGGCTGTGGCGCTGACCACACTGGCGGTCGGCCACATCGGCGCCTCCGCGCAAAACCTCATCCTCAACGGGAGTTTTGAGGAGCCCAACGTGGGAGCCTACGCCATCTACACGACCGGCCAGACCTTCGGCGGCGTCTGGCAGGTCGAGCACGCGGACGGGTACATGGACATCATTGGAAGCTATGGCACCCAGCCGCCCAGCGTGTTCTACCCCACGCCGGCGGGCGACCAGTTCTGCTACCTCGCTGATAACGTGCGATACAGCGTGCTGAGGCAGGACATTGCGACACCGCTGACGGCGGGGCTGACTTACGAGCTCAGCTTCCTCCAGTCCACATTCTACATGAACTACAGTTACCTTTACCTTGACAGCCGGGTGACCGTCGAACTGGCTCCCGCCGGCGGCGCACCTGAACTGACCCGCGTGTTCAGCCTCAGCGACTACTCCGACTGGACGGAGCGGAGTCTGCTTTTCACGCCAGCCGTGTCCGGACCGTACACGCTGCGGTTCAGCTCGACTCCGGACTTCCCCGGCAACATCGACGACGTGCGCCTGGTCGAGAGCGCAGCCGTCGTGCCCGAGCCGGCAACCTGGGGGCTGGCGGTGGGTGTGGGTCTGCTGGGCCTGGCGGGCTGGCGGTGGCAGCGACGGGGGCGCGCGTAGGCGCGGGCCGCGGGATTGGGCACCGGTTGCCTGAGCGGCAACCGGGCACCGGCTGGGAGCATGGCCCAACCGGCGGGAGTCTGCCTGAGTGAATCACCGGACAGCGCGGGCGTGGCAGTCGCCGGCCTTCGCGGTTGCGCGCGGCGGGCGGGCGGGTTAGACCCGCGGCATGAAGCCCTTGCCGCGAACCGTCGTTCCCGCCGCGCTCGCCGCTGTCCTCCTGGCCGCCGGTTGCGCCACGCCGGCCCGGCCGCCCACCGTCACGCTCCAGCCGGCGGCCACGGTGCATTTCCCCGGCGCCAACCGCCCCGGACCGGACCGCCCCGGCGAGTGCGACAGCAACAGCCCGTTGCACTGGTCGGGCGGCACGTTGCACGTCTTCAACTCCGCCGGTCATCCGTGGCGGGCCAGCGGTCCGGACCTGTTCCGCCTGGGCGAGACCTATCTGAAGACCGAATACCACAACCAGACCAACGGCGGCCGGTGGATCGAAGCCACCTGGAAGGCCGAGGACGGCACGCTGTACGGCTGGTATCACTTCGAGCCCGCAGGCCTGTGCCCCGGCACCCACCTGACCGCGCCCCGCATCGGCGCCGCCCGCTCGCGCGACGACGGCGTGCACTGGGAGGACCTGGGCGTGGTGCTGGAAGCCCGGCCCGGCACGCTGAATTGCGCCACGAAAAACTTTTACTTCGCCGGCGGCAACGGCGACTTCTCGGTCATGCTGGACCGCCGGCAGCGCTGGCTCTACTTCCTCATCAGCACGTACGCCGGTGACACCGCCGAGCAGGGCGTGGCCGTGGCGCGCATGCGCTGGGCGGATCGCGACGCGCCGGTGGGCCGGGTCTGGAAGTGGCACGCCGGTGCCTGGAATGAACCCGGCGTGGGCGGCCGCGTCACGCCGATCTTCACCGCGCGCATTGACTGGCATCGGGCGGACGCGGACGCGTTCTGGGGCCCGTCCATCCACTGGAACCACCACCTGCGTCGGTACGTGATGCTGCTCAACCGGGCGAAGGACTTCCGCTGGGCGCAGGAAGGCGTGTACGTCACGTTCAACGCGGACCTGGCCGATCCCGCCGGTTGGTCGGAGCCGCAAAAAATCCTCGGGGACCTCGCCGCCGACGGTTGGTATCCGCAGGTGGTCGGGCTGGACCCGCGGAAACGTGAGACGGACAAGCTGGCGGGGCGCGGGGCGCGGTTGTTTGTGCGCGGCCAGTCGCGCTGGGAAATCGAATTCGGGCGGTAACGACGGGGCACCGCTGCGCCAGCGCCGGGCCGCCGCAAGCCCGGTCAAGCAAACAGCCCGCGCAGGAACCTCAGATTCGCCTGGTAGCTGGGGAGCATCTGCGCGCCGTTCGGCACCGCGCCTTCGATCTGAATCCAGCCCGCGTAGCCGATGTCGTCCATCGCCCGGCGCACGCGTTTGAAGTCCACCTTGCCCTGGCCGAGCAGCGCGCCGTTTTCCTTGGCATGGAACTCGCAGATCAGGCCCTTCTGGCCCAGCCAGCGGATTTCCTCGTAGATGTCGTAGCCGCGGTCGTTCGAGTTGCACACGTCGTAATAGACCTGCACCGCCCGGGAACCCACGCGCTCGATGATGTCCACGTGCTGCGGCGCGCTCAGCCAGGATTCGAGGCCAAGGATGACGCCTTTCTGTTCCGCCCTGGGCGCGACGCCTTTCAACCGCCGGACCACCTCGTCCGTGCCCGGCCGGTCGTCGCGCAGGTCGCCGTTGCCGAAGAAGGCCAGGAGCACGACCTTCACGCCCAGCGCGGCGGCCACGTCCACGCTGTCGCTCACCCATTCGATGGTGCGCGGGTCGGACTTGTACGGGAAGGTGTTCAACTCGCCGATGGCCAGCGACGCCACCGCCACGCCGGTTTGCTTCGCGGCGTCGCGGTAGGCCTGCTGCACGGCCGGCTGGCGCAGGTGCATGTTGTTCTTTTCGGTACCCAGGCTCACCTGCACGCCGTCCAGGCCGATCTCCTTCGCAACCCCGAAGGCCTCGGGCGTGGCCATCTTGCCAATGGACCAGTCACAGGCGCCGATCTTGAACCCGCGCTGCTCCGGCGCGGCGAACAGCGGGGCCAGCGCGGGGCACAAGGCCAGCGAGGCGGCGGCCCGGGCCGAACGGGTGAGCAAGGCGCGGCGAGAAATCAGGTTCATGGCGTGGCGGGTTCAGTGATTCGCGACTGAAGCTAGCATCCCGGCGGCCGGGCTCAAAGCTTTTGGAGCGGGCGGCGCCTCCCGCGCGATCCACCCGCCGCCCACCACGGTGTCGCCGTCGTAAAAGACACAGGCCTGGCCGGGCGTGATGGCGCGCTGCGGCACGCGCAGCTTCACCCGCGCACCACCGTCGGACCGAGGCGTGACGACGGCCGGCGTGCCCGGGTGGTTGTAGCGAATCTTGGCGGTGACTTCGAGGCTCGCGGGCGGTTCGATAAACGGAATCCAGTTGCAGCGCTCGACGCGGAATTCGTCGCACCCGAGGTCCGCGTCGCCGCCCACGATTACGCGGTTGCGCGCGGGGTCTAGGTCCACGACGTACAGCGGGCGTGGCGCGGAAAGCCCCAGCCCCTTGCGCTGGCCGATGGTGTAGAACTCGATGCCGTCGTGGTGGCCGAGTACCCGGCCCTGGAGGTCCACGATCTCGCCGCGGTGCTTCCCGACCAGACCGGCCTTCTCGAGGAAGCCGCCGTAGTCGTCGTCCGGCACGAAACAGATTTCCATGCTCTCCTCCTTGTCGGCGGTCTTCAGCGCGCGGTCGCGGGCAACTTCGCGGGTCTCGGTCTTGAGCAGTTCGCCCAGGGGAAACAGGGCGCGGGCAAGCTGTTCTTGCCGCAGCGAAAACAGGAAATAGCTCTGGTCGCGACGCGAATCGCGGCCGCGCTTGAGCAGGTGACGACCGGTCCGCGGGTCGCGCTCGATCCGGGCGTAATGGCCGGTGGCGACGAACTCGGCGCCCAGCTTGCGGGCGCGGGTGAGGAGCGTGCCGAACTTGAGCTTCTCGTTGCACAGCACGCACGGGTTCGGCGTGCGGCCGGCCCGGTACTCGTCCGCAAAGTACTGGATGACCTGCTGTTGAAACGTCTCCGCCTCGTCCACAAGGTAAAACGGGATGCCGAGACGGTGGCACACGGCGCGGGCGTCGGCCACAGCCTGCGGGCCGCAGCATTTGTCCTCGGCGCGGGAGATGCAGTCCTGCGGCCAGAGCTTGAGGGTGATGCCCACCACGTCATAGCCCTGCTCGAGCAGCAGCGCCGCGGCGGTGGAGGAATCCACCCCGCCGCTCAGGCCCACGACGACGCGCGTTTTTTGGTTTTCCGACACGCGCGGAAGTTAAATTCCGCCGGCGCGAAGTAAAGCGGCCGGGTCCACTGCGGAGCCGCCGGGGTGCGGAGAATCCTTGGGGATGGCGGGAAGGTGAAAGCTGGCGCTGCGTTCCGCCCGCCTCCTTGAGTACCCAATTCGCGCGCCGGGGCGGGAGCGCCGGCGTAGTCAGCCGACGGCGGGCAGGGCGGGAACGTGTGGTCGGAATTTCCCCGGTGCCGCCCGCGCCACGCGGCGCCACACCGGCTTTCAAATAATCCGTCAAACCGCTTGTGCCCGGTCCGGACTGGGCTAGTGTTGCGGCCAACGAAAGAACATTACATGGCACTGACGCTGAACAACGGTCCGGTGATGGCGAAGACGCTCGAATTGTGCACGACCATCCTCAGCCAGCCGGAATTCCAGAACCTCAAGCGGGACATCGAGACCTTCCTGGCGGACGAACCGGCCAAGCAGCTTTACCGCACCGTGGCGGAAAAGGGCGAATACCTCCACCACAAACAACACCAGGGCCTCCAGTTGGGCGAGGACGAGATTGCCGATTACGAGCAGCATCGTGAGGCGCTGATGGCCAACACAGTGGCCCTGGCCTTCCTCCGGGCCCAGGAGCAGATGCGCCAGATTCAGGACACGGTGACCAAGTACGTCACCAAGACTCTCGAAATCGGCCGCGTGCCCGCCCCGGAGGATTTTGAAAGCTGCGGCTCGGGCTGCAGTTGCGGTCACTGACCGCGCCCGGGGGTTCCTGACACCGTCGGTACAAGCCGGAAAGGGTTTTGACCGGCGGTCGTTTTCCGGCGCAAGCTTGGCCCATGAAAGCTGTGCTGGCCGCTCTGGCTTTGGGCTTGTGCCCGGCCTGTTTCATCCTCCAAGCCGCGGACGACGCGACAACTTCTCAACTCCCCCCGCCGCCGGCCGGCACGGAATGGCGGCTGGCGTGGGCGGACGAATTCACCGGCGCGAAGCTCGATCCCACGAAGTGGGAAATCCTCGGCGATTGGAAGCGCCGCGACGGCTGGTGGGTCAAGGACGATGCCTACCTGGACGGGCAGGGGCATCTGGTTTTGCGCACACGCAAGGATGGGGACCGCTACACCTGCGGCGCCATCCGGACCAAGGGCCGGTTCGAGCATGCCTTCGGCTATTACGAAGTGCGCTGCAAGTTGCCCCAAGAGCCTGGCCATTGGCCGGCGTTCTGGCTGATGTGCGACGGCGTTACGAAGGTAGGCGACGACGGTCGTGATGGTACGGAGATTGACGTGGTGGAGGTGCCTTGGCGTGATGGTACGATCACCATGAACCTGCACTGGGACGGCTACGGCAAGGAGCACCGGTCGGCCGGAACCAAGGTCAGGCTGCCCGGCCTGATGGAGGGCTTCCACAGCTTCGGCCTCTTGTGGACGAAGCAGGAATACGTCTTTTACGCGGACGGCCGGGAAACCTGGCGCAGCACCGCCGGCGGGGTGTCACAGGTGCCCGAGTTTCTCAAGCTCACCGAGGAAATCGGCCAATGGGGCGGCGATATCACACAGGCGAAGCTTCCGGACGAATTCGTCGTGGATTACGTGCGCGTGTATGACGCGGTGCCGGCCGCGGCCAGGTAGCCGCGCGGCCGGTCATTGCAGCGGCGAGTAATCGGTGGCCTGCATGAACTCCGACTTCACGCCGCCCGGGGCGGTCAGGCTGCCGCCTGCCTTTTCCTCGGATTCCTTGCGGGCCTGCTGCCAGGCGGGGTCGGCGCCGAACTGCTTGAACGATTCCGCCGCGGCCTCCCGGCTGGCGTGGGCCACGAAGTAGATCAGCGTGTCGTCCGCGCCTTGCTCGCCCGCGGCCGGCGTCCAATACGCAATGTTCTTGATGCCGTGCTCCTCGAAGAGCCTCACCGTGTGGTTGCGAAACCGGGCGTGGAGCGCGTCCAGCCGGCCGGGCGCCGCCGTGTAGGTGCGCAGTTCGAAGACGCGCGGCCCACCGTCACCGGGTGGCGCGATGGCCGGCGAGTAATCCGTGGCCGTGAGCAACCGGACTTCGATCTTTTCCACGAGCTTGCCGTTTACCTCGGACGCCTTGAACGCCGCCTGCCATTCCGGATCGGCCATGAATGTCTTCCAGGCCTTTTCGCGCGCTTCACGGCTGGGATGCGCGATCACATACACCAGCTTGGTGCCCGCGCCGTCCTTGTCGTCCAGCGGCGTCCAGTAGCCGATGTTGGCGATGCCGTGGCGCTCGAAGAGGCGGCAGGCGTGCTGGCGGAAGCGGGCCTGCATGGCCTCGAACTTGCCCGGCGCGGCGTAATAGATACGCATTTCGTACAAGCGCGTGTCGGCAGCCAGCGCCGCGGCGGCGAGAACCAGCAGAGAACCAATGGTCGTAAGGGATTTCATGATGTGGTTGGCGATTGTTGCGCGGTCATCCGAGCCGGGATGCGGCCGGCCGTCAAGGCGGCACTGGGCGGCTTACCGGGCGGCGGCGCCCGCCTGCGCCTTCTCGAAATCGTACACTAAGATACCGTAGCCCACGCCCGCCTCGTCGGTCGTCTTGGCGAGCTGGAAAGCCATGAACCGCCCGTCGTCGCTCACGACCGGGTTTGACGACTTCCAACCCGGCGAATCGCCGAAGAACGTCAGCCGTTCGACATACTGGCCGTCGGCCAGGCGCAGCTTCCAGATGTCAATGAACCGCCAGCCGCGCTTGTTCTGGCGGTCGCACTCGACCAGCGTGAACCGGCCGTTCGGGAAGATGCCTTCCGGCTCGTCGTATTCGTCCGGGGAGTTGGTCAGGTTGGCGAGCTTGCCGGTGTCCAGATCCAGCAACCCCACCTCGGTGCCCTGGTAGCCGTAGAGCGAAACCGTCAACTGCCGCTCGGCGGGCGGGACGAAGTTCTGCGTCTCGAGCGTGCATTTGAACGGCAGGTCACGGCTGTCCAGCGCAACTCGCGGGTTGGCCAGCTTCGGCCGGCCGTCGTCGTACACGAGGTCCGCCTCGTGAATCTGCGAGACGCCGGGCGGCAGCTTGTCCGGGTACTGCGCGCTGACGTGCGTCCAGGCGATGCGCAGCCGCGTGCGCGAGACCGCCGGGCCCTCCGAGCACTTCGTGCCCAACGGCACGGGCGGCCGGCGCAGCGACTTGTCCAGCACCCACAACTCGGCCTTCTCGGTGCGGTTGGCGTGCGGCCGGTCGGCGTCGAACGTCTTGCAGCCGGAGAGCAGGATGTCGCCGTTGGCCAGATAGAGCGCGCGCGTGAACCCGCCGTGGTGAAAATGGTGCGTGACGGGACGAATGATACCGGTGGCCACCTCGACTTCGAACGCGTCGCCGTAGGTTTTTTCGATGAAGAGAATCCGCCGGCCATCATGCGACCAGTCCGCGCGTTCGCCGAACCAGGTCAGCCGCCGGATGTGCGGCGGGAGATGGTCGGCGGGATTGGGGCCGGGCGCGGGCGGCTCCGCGGCGCGGACCGCAGCCAGCAACACCAGGCAGGAAAAAACGGCGTGAGCATTCATGGCTGTGGGCGCGATTCAAGCGGCCGGCGGTGAACCGGGCAAGCTCGCAGGGCTTTGCACGAGAAATACCTGCTGGATAAGGTCACCAGAGACTGTAAAGCCAGGCCGTGACGATTAGGCGACAAGTCGTGGCGGATAAAACGGGCCCCTGTTGGGGCCATGAACCGCCGCCGACACGACCGGTGGACCGGGCGGAACGCGCCGTGCTGAACGACGAGTTCGTTCCCGCACTGGCGCCAACGTTGGCACAGGCGGCGGCAGGCTGGGAATGGTCGAGGTGCGCGCGTTTGGCCTCTCGCGGGAGAACTGCGAGCAATTGCTGCGGACACCGGGTTGTTCCGCGCGCGTGGAGCAGGTGCCCGCCAAAGGCCGTGCTGGACTGCGGTGGGAACCGCAACTTGATTCTCCGTTAAAGCGTCCCCGAATTGTGTGGTGTTTTCCGCCTCCCCTGAATCCCGCCCCCACCCGGGGCGGCATGGCAGCGTAGATCAACAGCAAGCGAACCATGCCGACAGGAACAACCCAGCCCACCGCACACCCGGACTCCCACCCTGGCAATCCCACCCGTGACCGTCTGCGACCCCGTTGGCTGTCTGACCGGCCTGAGCCGGACGCCGGCCATCGCTCAGCGTGGCCGGTTGCGAAAGCCCTTGTCCGCCGTTGTGTCGCTTCGCCTTCATCGGCTGATCGCAGGGCTTGGACGGACGCCCGGACCGCGCGCGTGAGCGAGATCCGCATTGGCTGAGGCGGCTATCGCGGCGCCACCAGCGAGCGGTTGGATTTTTCGATCACGGCGCCGCGGATACTCAGGACAGAGTGACCGGCGGCCCTCCACGCGCCGCGAACCCGCAAGTCGTCCGGGGTCGCCCTGTCATCCCTGGCTGATCTGTCCGGGCATGGGCGTGGCCAGGCCCACGAACGTGCCTTCTGGACTGCGCACATAGGCCACGGTTTGGCCCCAGGGCATGACCTTGGGTGCGGCCAGCGGCGTAGCTCCGGCGGCCACCGCCCGGTTGAACGCTGCCGCCACGTCGCGCGTGAAAAAGGCGACCTCCACCCCGGCGGGCCCGCCACTATCTGGCCGCGCATACCCACCGGGCATGAACTGCGCCCCCAGCCGATGGGACGCAAAGGCCAGCGGGACTTCGCCAGTCACCAATTCTCCGAACTCGTACGCCGGATCGTAGAAACGGGTAGCCAGCCCGAAGGCCCGGCCATAAAAGTCGAGCGCTGCTGGCACGTCATCCACGTAAATGACCGTCGCTGCGAATTTCAGATCCGGTGGTGGTTGTGCGGGTTTGTCGGACATGAAAAATGCCTTGCTGAACGCCCAAGCTCAGCGACCGCCGCCGGAAACGCCCGGTCGGCTGCAACAATCGCGCCAAATTATCTGAACCGCTCAACTGCCCAGCGGGGCGGCGGTTCGCTGCAGCGCCCTTGTTAGCCGTCAATGTCATAAACCAACTTTCCCCATCGCGGACAACCAGAATGAACTCTCTGGTGGTGGCGGCTCGGAAAACCGAACCTCGACATCGTATCTCTGTCCTCGTGTCAGAAAACTCTCAAGCCTCTCTGTGCGATTGGTGCGATGCCACGTGAGAATGTAGCCAGAATGTCCGTCCAGCCAATTGCACGATGTGATGGCGTCCGAACCAATCGGCACGCGAGCGACTGTCCCGGTGCTCTGGCTGACGACAACCTCGCCACGAAAACTCAACTGACTGGTCGCTCCCTGTGGCATCCCGAGCACAAAATGATATGGCGGAAACTCCTGAACCGTCATCTGAAACCGTAGCGTGCTGTTGGTGCAATCGGCGAGCCTGTGCTCTACGGGAACGACCTTGCAGACGCAGCCGCTCAAGCTTGCGATAGCGATCAATCCGCTGAATGTGATGAGCAAGCGCATGGTGAGGCGCGATGACGGCTAACAGTACTTATTGGCACAAAGTCAGCGGCGAAGGTCAAAGTCCAGCCTGACTTTTCATAATCAGCTATGTTGGCCTGGCCAGAGGGGTCTCAACTTTCCTGTTGAAGGACTTGCGCCGGTTTTGGCCGCCCGCCGGAGTTAGGAGTGCCTGCTTCAAGTTTGTGCGACTTCCGAAAGCGCCAGACAACCGACGCAGTCCAAAGGTGGGTCATCCTACACCGAGAGACAACACCGCCCGGGGTATCCGCGAGACCCCGGCCACCTGCGGCGCGACTAACCGGCCCTGGACTTTAGTAAACACCTTCGACGATTTGCTTTTCCATCGCCCCGAACGGGCGCACGTCGCCCACGCCGTCCCAGGCATAAGGCGGCCGGGGCGGTCGGCGGATGGCTTCGTCGCGCTCGAGGAAGCGCGGCATGAAGAACTCCTTGGTCATCGTGGTGAGTTCGACGCGGCCGAATTCGCCGTACGGCACGAGTTCGTCGGTCTGGTCCGGCTTCACCACCCGCAGCACGGCGCGCGGCTGCGGCGCGTAGTAGGTGACACTGAAATTGTCCTCGGGCTCGAGCGGGACGCTGGCGGCCAGGCCCATGAGGGTGTTGCCGTAGGTCGGGTAGAAGCCGATGCGGTTTTCGAGCAGCTCCTCGACGATAAAACGCACCTCCTGGGGTTTCATGGAGGTGCCGCCGCAGAACACCCCGCGGATGCCGGCGTCCCAGAGGTTGATCTTTTCGGCCAGGGCTTCGAGCAGCTTCGGCGTGGTGAACAGGCCGGCGACCTTGCGGTGCGTGAGGATGGTAACCGCCTGGTCCACCACGTGGGCCATGTAGGCCCTGGCCTCGTCGAATTTCTTCGCCGCCAGGAGTTTCTTCACCCAGCGCGGGTCGAGGTCAATGAAGTAACATGAACTGCCACGAACATTGGCCAGGTGCTCGATGGCCAGCCGGAGCCGGCGCGGTCCGGTGGGGCCCATCATCAACCACGCGCCGCCGCGCGGGAAATGTTCGTCGCGGATCTTCTCGCTGAACTCGGAATAATCCACCTTGTAGTCGTTCCAGCCGATGCGCTGCTTGGGCATGCCGGTGGTACCGCCGGTCTCGAAGATGTTGAAGGGCTTCCCTTTGAACTGCACCGGCACCCAGACCTCGGGCTGGAGGTCGCGCAGCCATTCGTCCTGGAAGTGCGGAAACTTTCGCAGGTCCGCGAAGGTCGTGATCTCGTGGCGCGGGTCGAAGTGTTTCTTCGCCCACTCCAGCCAGAATGGACAGCCGGTTTCGGGGCTGAAGTGCCAGGCGATGATTTCACGCAGGTGCGCGTCGAGCTGGGCCTGGGCCAGTTGAACGGCCTCGGGAGTTGCGGTGGGTATGGGCATGGGTCAAACAGGTTGTTGAATTCCGACGGCGGGTTTCGTCACCGCCGGCGCGGGACGCGGGGTCCGGGCCGGTAGGGGGAAAAAGCGCGCCAGGGTGGCCGCGCCGGGCGGCCGGGTGACGAGCGACACGCCCACCAGGGCCAGTGCTGCCGCGGCAAAGATGAACGCCACGGGCATCAGCCCGAAAAGCAGCAGTTCATCGTCGCCCGGCCGCCGGCCGCCCCGGGCCAGGATGTCGCGGTAAAACAAGGCCACCCAAACCACCCCGGTGGCGGCCAGGCTGGCCAGCGCGCCCGCCGCCGTGGCGCGACGCCAGTACACCGCGGCCAGGACCAGCGGAAACAGCGCTGCAAAGCCGGAAAAGCACCACACGCCCAGATCGAACACCTGCGCGGTGTCCTTCAGACGCAGCGCGAGCAGGTAGGTAAACGCCACAACGGCTACGATAAAAACGCGGGCCAGAAGGATTTTCTGCCGGTCGTTGAACCGTTCCCGGCCGGCCAGCCGGAGCACGATGTCATTCGTGAACATGGTGCCCAGGCACATGAACTGGGAATCGAGGCTGGACATGATCGCGGCCAGCACGCCGGCGGCCACCAGGCCGGTGAGCAGGGGCGAATGCACCAGTTGGTTGACCATGCGTCCAAGCACCGCGTTCGGATTCACGCCTTCGCCCAACTGGGCCGTGGCCCACAGCCCGATCAGGATGCACGGCACCCACAACAGCATGATGAAGACGGGGTGCGCGATCACCGTGAGCCGAAAGCTGCGCGCACTCCGCGCCGTGAGCCAGTGCTGGAACAAATGGGGGAACATGCCCACGGAAAGCGGGATCAGGAAATAGGAGAGAAACTGCGCCTGGCCGATCAGACCCTCGCGGGCCAGACGCGGGGCGCCGAATGCGCTTTCCGCCACCTGCCGGCCGGCCTGTTGCAGCCCGCCCATGCGGTCGGCGATCAGGGCAAACGCCACCCCTCCCGCCGCCAGGAAAACCAGGGTTTGAAACGTGTTGGCCCACACCGCACCGCGCAGTCCTCCGACGAACACATAGCACAGCACAATCAGACAAATCACCCCGGCTCCCAGCCAGAACGGCAAGCCGCCGGACAACGGATTGGGGCGGGCGGTGCCATCCGGGCCGACAACATCCGGCAGGGCAAACCACTCCGGAAAGGCCCCGGCCGTCGCGGATTGCACAAACTTGCCGGCCGCGATCACGCCAACCAGCAGGTAGGGAATCACCAAGAGCACGAGCACCGGAAACAAGCCGTATCCCAGCGCTGGAGACTCGAACCGCTCGCGGAAGTACTCGCATTGCGTCACGTACCCGAACTTCTTGCCCACCGCCCAGAGACGGATGCCGATAACGAAAAACACCGCCGAGTGAATCAAACCCGACCACGAAGCCATCAGTCCATAGACGCCAACGCCGCTGGTGTAAGCCTTGCCAGTCGAGCCCACCATGGCAAAGCCCGTCATGGTGGTGCCGAAAATGGACATCAACAGCAGAAACGGACCGACCGACCGGCTGACCACGAAGTAATCCGCGCTGGTGCCCTTGAAAAAATGGTTGCTGAGCAGACCCAGCACCACCAGCAGACCCAGGTAGCCGGCAATGATGAGCACCACTTGCGTGCCTTCGGTGAGGGCAAACATTGATAGATTCAGGAGGGCGGTGAGTTGCGGAGGGGGGCTTCGGTGTCGCTTGCGGTGGGGTTTGAATCCGCCGGTTCAATCGCCCAGTGCTCGAGTTCATCCGGCCAGGCGAACTGGCTGGCCAGCGCCCACAGGCCGCCGGCTACCAGCGAAAACAGGGCGTGGTAAAACAAGCCGATCGGCAAAAAACCAAACACCAACCGGCGGTCCGCCCACCACCAGAAATCGTGGTGCAGCACAAACAGCAGGGCAAAGAGCATCACCACCAGCCGGCGCGAGCCGGGCGTGGTGCTTGAGCGGGGTGGGGAAGCGGACATGACGGGCGCGGCGGGGTGACTCAAGGCGCAGGCCTGGCCGGCGGCGTGGGACTGCGGTCCTCGCCCAGGGCCGCCGCTGCCGAATCGTGGAACGCGTACAGGTGCGTGTTGCTGCCCACGTAAATCACGCCGTTGGCCACGACCGGGGTCGAGTAAATCGGCGCGCCGAGGTTGCACTCACTGAGCAGTTTCTTTTCCTTCGCCGCCGCGAGCACCACGAAGTCGCCATCCTCGTCACCCACATAGACCTTGCCGTCCGCGACCAGCGTGCTGCCCCACATGTGGGCTTTCATGTCGTGGGTCCAGTACAGCTTGCCCGTTTCGGCATCGAGGCAATGGATGAATCCGGAGAAATCGCCGACGAACAGCAGGCCGCTTTCCGGGTCAATCGAGACGGTGGAGATGCTGCGGTGAATGCCGCGGTACTCCCATATCAGCGCCGATTGGGTCACGTCGCCGGTCTTGGTGGCATCCACGCATACCAAGCGCCCCACGCCTTCGCCGTGCTCGGGGTCCTGGCCGATGGCGACGTACACGCGGTCCTTGTAAAAGACCGGGGTAGCGTTGATCTCACTGGGACCTTCGGCGTCCGGGTACCGGATGGGTTTCCCATCCTTCACCTTGTACTCGGGCGGGTTGCAATCGAACCACCACAGCTTCTTCAGGTAATCCAGCTCCGGATCCTCTTCGTGATTAAGCGGCGGACCGGGCAGCACCGGCACGATTGACGTGCCCGAGCCTTTCGCCGGCTGGGATTCAAACGCGTAGAGCACGCCGTCGCCTCCGCCGAAATAGACCTGCCATCGGCCGTTGATCTGCCCGGCCGACCCCGAGCCCCACTGGCCATGGTAAATGCGCGGCCCGATGCCAGCATTGTCCTCGCCGGCCAGTTCGCCGGTCTTTTTGTTCACCGCAATGAAGCTCGGCGCCAGCGGCGAGGGAATGTTCACGTGCGTCCAGTCCTGGCCGTTCGAGGTGCAGACGTAAACGAGGTCGCCGACCAGCAACGGCGAGCTGTTCGACGCGTTGTGTGGAAACACGCCCAATTCGTTCATCATGTCGTACACCCAGATGATGTCGGCGTCGTGCGGGCCGAGCCGGGCCGGGGGCCGGCCGGTGTCCTTGACGAAGTAGTTTGTCTCGTCCGTGAACGGGCCGTCATTGCCGTTGGCCAACCCCTCGGTGTCCAGGCACATGACCTCGCAACGGCTGGTGACGATGTAGATGCGATTGCCTTCGATGGTGGGTGAGGAGAGCAGGCCGAGGTTTTCCCAGTCGTTCACCTTGCCGGACTTGAGCTTGGGTACCACCAGATGCCACAGAAAGTCGCCGGTCTTTTCATCGAAGCACATCAAGATACTGCGGTCGCCCTGGTGCTGGGGGTCGCGTGGGAAATCGTTATTCGTGCCGACGAAGACCTTGCCGCCGGCGACGCTGGTGTTGCCGTAGCTCTGCGAGCCCAGCTTGGCGACCCACTTGACGTTCTTGGTGGAGGCCATGTCCACGTCCTCGGTGCCCGGCTTGAACTTTCCCGGTTCGAAACGTTCCGGGAGGTTCCTGGCGGGCGAGTACATGTTGCGATGGAGGGTGCCGCCCCACATCGGCCAGTCGCCGGCATGGAGCGGAGCCAGACAGCCGAGCAGGCCAAGGGCGAGGATTGCGAAGGTGTGTCGCATAGTAAAAACGGGTGGTTACGGGGCGTTGGGAGTAATGATGATATTGTCCAGGAACACCCGCATTTCCTGCGGCGCAAACGCGAACAGGCCCGGGCTGCCGGATTTGTGGGCGGTGCGGTGCGGCACCTCGATGGTCCAGGCCCCCGGCTCGGGGTCGCCCGTCTTCCATGCCTTGGCGCGGACCACGCCGGAGCCATCCGGCTGCAGGTCCACCCGGGCCTTGAGCGTGTACCAGGCGTTGGGCGACCAACGGAACGGCACCGCCACCTTCAACCGTTCCTGGTTGGAGTTGACCTCGAGTTCCTGGGAGTTGCCCTTGAGGATGACGGCATAACGCTGGTTGACCACGCCCACCTCAGACATCTTGCGTCGCGTGCCCTCGCTGCGCACGTCCGCCTGCACCGTGTAATTGCTCATCTCCGGCCGGCCCAGAAAGGCCGTGCCGCGTTGGAAGAACTTGTTGTCAATCGTCTTGGTCAGCGCCCTGGTGCCGTCCACCTCACGAACCTCGAAGCGGAAACGCGCGCCGATCCAGGGCAGCGGCGGATACGCAAATTTTGTCGGCGGCTCCACCGTGTTGGTGGTTGTGTTGACCAGTTCGAAACTCTCGAAATCTTCCCGCAACGGCAGCGGCGGCAGGACGCGGCCACGGAGGTACCCCTTGAGCCCGACCAGCGTGGCTTCCCAGGCACCGGCCGAAATGGTCGCGTCCGACGGCACCTCCAACTCGCCGGCGGCGTTGAACCGGCCTTGCATCGTCGCCTTCACCAGCGCGGTGGGCGGCACGTACGGCGCCCAGCGCAGCACGCTCACCTCCGGTACGTCGGCCACCAACAACCCGTTCACGTCGAGCTGACGCGCGCGAAACCGGGCGCGCTCGCCCGGCTTGAGCACGACCTCGGCCGGGACGATCTGCAATTGCGCGGCCGGTCCGGCTTGGGGCCAGGCTGGCTCCGCCACCCGCTGTGGGCGTCCCGGGTTGTCGCCGCGTTTGCCGAAGCAGTACAACTTGCGGGTCGTCTGCTGGTAAATCTTGCCGTTCCACGCCACCGGCGTGCCGAAGCAACGGCCATCCAGATCAATGTGCGTCAGCTTCTCGGCGGTGTCGCCGTGGTCGCGGAAAATGTAGAAGCCGCCTTTCAACCCGGCCTCACTGGAATCGCCCTCGGTCTTGCTGGCCGGGTCGTCCAGGATCGGCACGTAGATTTTGTTGTCCGCGAACAACGGCGAGGAATTGCGCTGCTCGATGCCCAATTTCTCGCTCCAGAACTGCCGGCCGGTCTTCACGTCCACCGCGATCAGATCGCCCTTTTCCTTCACCACGTAAATCCGGTCGCCCACCAGGATCGGCGAGCTGGTCGAGGTCGAGGCATCCAGCGTCCACAACTCCACCATTGCGCGCTCGACCACGACCGGTCCGCTGAGCACGTTGGTGGGCTCCACGTCGGGAATCTTCATCGCCACCATCTGGCCCGGCTCGTACGGCGTGCCGAAGATGGCGATGATCTTGTCGTTGTTGTGCACGAGGACGGTGGCGTTGATACCGGCCTTGGCCAGCGGCACGCGCCAGAGCGGATCGCCGGTGCGGGCGTTGATGCACACCACCGAGCCGTCGCCGGTGGCCGCGTACAACACGCGCTTGCCGCGGAACCAGCCCAGGTACGGGTGCGAGAACGAATTATCCATCGGGCGTCCGCCCGGGGAGCTGGACCACACCAGCTCGCCGGTGAGCTTGTCGAAGGCGTAGAATCGGTCGCCCCCCGCGCCTTGCGCGCCCCAGTTGCTGGTGATGCCCCGCGTGATCACCAGGTCACGGTCCACCACGGGCGAGCCGGTGCGGCTGTTGGGGAAGGTCAGGCGGCCGAATTCCTCCATCAGCGAGCGGCTCCAGAGCGGCTGGCCGTCGGCCGTGAAGCCGGCCAGAATGCCTTGCGTGCCCTGCATGTACACGTGGCCGGTCTCCGGGTCCACGGCCGGCGAAGCCGTGGCGTAGCGCAGATAAATCGTGTCGCTGAGAAAGTCATTGTACGTCCGCTTCCAGAGCAGTTCACCCGTCTCGGCGTTGAAGCAGGCGACGCCTTCCTGCAAGTCCGGACCGTCGTCCTTGTAGCCGAGGATGTATAACCGCCCGTTGGCGATGACCGGCGTGGACTGTCCCGGCCAGTCAGCGGTCCAGAGCGCCTCGTCTTTTGATTCGATCTTGTCGGGCAGGCCGGTTTCGCGCGAAACGCCGCATTGCTCCGGCCCGCGCCACGCCAGCCAGCCGTCCACCGCGGCTTGAGCGGAAAGCAGCGTTGTCAGCCCGGCCACCGCCAGCCGCGCGAGGGGTCGGCGCAAGCGCCCGCCACCGCGCCGGAGAAGCGCCGTGACGCGCGCGGACGCACCTGGTAGGCCAACGAAATTCATCGCCATGGTCGGCAAGTATGGTCCGGGTTTTCGCTTTCGCAAATGCAATGATACCTACACGTATGAATTCTGCTTTCCGGCCCCGCGCTCGCCCGGTAGCTTCCGCCGCCATGCCCGCGCCGTCACCGTCTCCCGGCGCCCGCCGCACACCCCCGCCAGGCGGGTGCCCGACCGGAGCTTCGCCACGCCGGCTGCCGCCGCTGCTGCGGCGCGCGTGGTTCAGTTTGAACCAGGCCTTCCGCCGGCGCATCGCGCATCTGGGCCTCACGCCCGACCAATACACCGCGCTGCGACTGCTCGCCGAAGGCGGCCCGGCCGGCGTGCGCCAGCGCGCCCTCACGCCGCTGATGTCCAGTGACCCCAACACCATCGCCGCGTTGCTCGAGCGCATGGAAAAGGCCGGCTGGGTACGCCGCCGGCCCGAACCCGAGGATCGCCGGGCGCGCCACGTCACGCTGACCCGGGCCGGCTGGCGCCGCTTTGAGCAGGCGCGCGAGATCGCGCTGGCGTTGCAGGCGGAAGTGCTTGCTGTTTTGCCCGCGCGCGCGCGTGTCACCTTCCTGGCCCGGCTCGAACGGGTGGCGGAGGCCTGTCGCGCGGCGGCGGAGAAACCTTCGCGATTCGACGCGCCCCCCCGCTAATCGCCCGCCTGCTCGATGGCCTTGAGTGCTTCCATGGCCTCCTCGTGCCCGGGCGCGATTTCGAGCAGCCGGCGGAACTGCTCCCGCGCCTTTTCAATCTGGCCGTCCAGCGCGAGCCACAGCCCGCGCTGGAACAGCAGCTCCGCAGCCAGTTCCGCCGGCGGTTTGTCACCCGCGAGGCGGGTGGCCTTGGCCAGGTACTGCAGCGCACGGGCGCGCCCCAGGTCGGTGCGGTCCACCTTGAGCAGCGCGGCACCGAGGGTGAGGTTGGCGAGCAGGTTCTCCGGATGCTGGCGCTGAGTGGTTTCCGCCTCCTTGAGCAGGGCGTCCAGTTGCTGGTTCTTCTCCAGCGCCTTGGCCAGCAGCAGGCGGTTGCGCGCCGTGTCGCGATGCTCGATTCGTTGACGGCATACCTCGAGCAGGGCGTCGAATTGCCTCGAAAACGCCAGGGCAAAGGTGAGGGTTTCCCAGGCATTGCCATTGCTCGGATCGAGGGCCACCGCCCGCCGCAGCGACGTCTGGCCGCCGGACACATCGCCCACCAGGAAAAATTGCAGCAGACCCGCCACCGCCAGCGCGGACGAAGCCCGGCGGGGCTCGGCGTCCTGGCCGAGACGTTCGAGTCGCGCCAACACGGCGCGCACCGCGGCGCGGGTGTGATCCGGCAGCACCGGCCAGAGTTCACGGCGCAACAGGGCTTCCGGCGCGCAGTCGCCGAGCTGACAGGCGGCGGCCAGCACTTCGAGCCAGGCCACACAACCCCACGCTTGCGGATCTTCCGCGCTCAATTCCGCTGCGCGCCTCAGGTCCGGCAGTGTCTGCGGGTGAAACAGCGCTTGCGACAGTCGGGGCCGATGCTCTCCAGCGGGATCGGCCGGGGCGAGGATCGTATCAAGCAAGCGCTGGCTGGCGCGCACGACCGCGCGCGCCGTGTAGGCCTCGGCCTGGTCCGGACCCGCTTGCACGGCGCGATCGGCCAGCGCCAGCGCCTCGGCCAGGAGCCGCCGGGCCTGTTCCGCAGCGGCGGGCTCGGGTTTGAACCCCCCGCCACCGCTCAACAACGAATCGGCCCATGACATTTCGGGATTGCCGGGCTCAGACGGGATAATGGTACGCAAGGCGGTGCCGGCCAGTACCTGGGCCAGCAAGGCTTGCGGACGCCATCGGTCCGGCGCGGATTGAACCGCCTGGCGCAGCAGGCGTTCCGCCTCGGCCGCGCGACCTTGAGTCTGGAGCACCTTCGCGTAGCCCGCCACCAGGTCGGCGTCCTGCGAGTCCTCGGCCCCCTGCTGGCGGTACAACTCGGCCGCGCGCGCGAGCGCCTGGTCACTCAACCGGCCTTCACCCAGTTCGGCCAGCCGGTCGGCCAGTTGCGCGTAAAGCGGGGCGTCACTGGCATTGCCCACCAGCCGGCGGCGGAGTTCTTCGATGTCGCGGACCTGCGCGCCTTCCGCCGTCATCAACGTATAGCCGCGGATGGGATGGAAGCTCAAACCGGTGGTGAAACTGACCTGCGGCAGTCGGGTCAATTGCTCGATTCGCGCGCGCCCGCTGGCCGGAACCGCGGCGTGCAGCAACGCCGCCAGCAGCCCGTAGAACAACAAGCCCGCTGCCAGGCGAACTGAATCACGCTGACGTGTCATCCGCGGGCAATCTAACCGCGCGACAAAATTTCCGCCACTGACAAGGCCGCGCGCGGCCGGCGTGGCTCCCCCTTGAAAACCGAGTTTCGTGCCGCGGTCGTCCTCGCCGCCCGGGTTTCAAACGAGCGTCTCGGCCAGAATCTTGCGGGCCTGCTCGGCGCGGTATTCGCGGATTTGGTCCCGCAAAACCGGCCGCTTGAGGCCCAGGATGGCCACGGCCAGCAACGCGGCGTTGACCGCGCCCGCCTTGCCGATGGCCAGCGTGCCCACCGGGATGCCGCCCGGCATCTGCACTGTGGACAGCAGGGAGTCCAGGCCTTTCAACGCGCCGCTTTCCATCGGCACACCCAGGACAGGTAGTACCGTATGAGCGGCGGTCACGCCGGCGAGATGCGCCGCGCCGCCGGCCGCGGCGATCAGCACCTCCACGCCCCGCGCCTCGGCGGTGGTCACGTATTCGGCGGCTTCCTTCGGGGTGCGATGGGCAGAAAGCACCCGGCATTCGTGTGGAATACCGAAACGGTCGAGCGTTTCGTGGGCGTGGCGCATCACGTCCCAGTCGGATTTGCTACCCATCAAGACGGCAACCAGCGGGGGAGTTGGCTCACTCATGGCCGCGAAGGGTAGTGCGCCGGCCGCCAAAAGCAACCGGCCCTGGCTGAACTGGCAAGAACTCAAGGCATGAACGCGGCGTCCGTGCCGTGTGGTTGCTGTTTTCGAACGGTCGCCGGGTTTGAAGTGCGGACGGACACCCAGGAGGAGCGCGGCGGCCGCCATTGAAACCCGGGAAGCAATTTCGTACTGTCTTGTTGTTGTGTGAAGCACCGGGGTGCTTATGAAGCCTGGCATCGCATTCATCGGGAGCATGGTCGGAGCAACGGTGATGGCTGCGCTGGCGGAGAGTTTTCTGGTGGATGAGACCTTCCATCCGGGGATTGGACCGGACGGGGCGGTGAGTCACATCGTCGTGGCGCGAGACGATCGCGTCCTCGTTGCCGGGCAGTTCCAACACTACGACGGGGTCTCCCGGCCGGGACTGGCCCGGCTCCGGCCGGACGGCAGCTTGGATCCCGCTTTCGATCCCGAGGGCAGCTTGGCCGGGGTCGTCGAAGACCTCGCCGTGCTGCCAAACCACCAAGTCTTGGTGGGCTGGCGTCAGTTGCTGCTGGGACAGACCAACGTCGGCGGACTGATTCGCCTGCGGCCGGACGGGACCAAGGACCCGGAGTTCAATCCTCCGCTGGAATGGCGCCCGGAGGTGAGGATCGTCACAGGCGGCGGCTGGACGCAAACCGGTATCCGCTTTGCCCAGACGGCCGACGGAGGACTCGTGCTTGATGCCCGTCCGTTTCGCGTGTCCGGCCGGGAAGTGGACACGTTGGTGCGCCTGCGGGCCGACGGCGCGTGGGATGAGAGTTTTCGGCCCGAGGTGACGCTGCGCGAATGGGACGTGCGGCGGGTGACGGCGGCGCCGGATGGGAGCATCTGGATCGCCGGCAGATTGGGAGACTACAGCTTTCCACCCGTCCCCGCGCTGGGCTTGCTGCGGCTCAGGCCGGATGGAAGCTGGGATCGCCGCTTTCCCCTCGCGCATGTGCCACCCTGGATGGGAGACATCGTCATTTTGCCCAACGGCAAGGTGGTGGGGTACGGGACCTGGCCGGACGGGCGGAGCATCGTGTTTCGCTTGAATGCCGATGCGTCGCCGGACGAATCGTTCACGGTGGCGGTGGTGGAGTCGTTCGCGTCCGGCGGGATGGGAGCGCTGGCCGTGGGGGCCGACAGCCGGACAGTGCTGGGGCTTAATCTGACCGCGGTGAATGGCATCCGACGCCGGGGTTTGGCGCTGTTGGAACCGTCGGGGAGGTTGAGCATGGACTTCGACATGACCCGCGCTGCGGAGTGCAGCACCTGGGTTTGCTTCGGAGCCGCCGCCATGGACAACTCGGGGCGCATTCTGGTGGGCGGCAGCTTCAGGACCATTGACGGTGAACCCCGCGCCCATCTCGCCCGTCTCCGGCCCAATCCCCCGCCGTACGTTTCGCCCAAGGTCTATTGGGCGGCGGCGACGTACAGCGTCCGCGAGTCGGACGCCGTCGTCACCCTGCGCTGCGCGCGGGCCCCCGGTTGGGGCGGGAGTGGGGTGGTGCGCTACGCCACCGCGCCGGAAACCGCCCTGGAGGGCTCGGATTATGTCGGCCAGTCCGGGCTGCTGTTTTTCGACGCCGACGGCCTGGCCAGCGTGCAATTGCGCATTCTCGAGGACGATGTGGAAGAGGGCTGGGAAACGTTCCGGGTGGTGTTGAGCGCACCCGACGGGAACCTGGGAGAACCCGCCGAAACCACGGTCTGGATCCGGGACAACGACTTCCGCTATCACGTCCGCGTGAGTGTGCCTGCTGAGGTATCCGAGAGCCGGACCTTTGCGCGCTTACCGGTCACCCTTTCCTCGACCGCCAAGGCATTTGGCGGCGAGGACCTGGTCCCGCCCGACCACCTGGTGGAGGTGGAAATCGAGGAACGGGGCGCGCAGGTGGGACGGGACTACCTGCCCCTGCTCCGCCCCCTGTTCCAAAACGTGGATCGGGGAGACAATCTGGATCCCTACGCCGTCTGGGCCGAATTCCGCCTGCCCATCGTGGACAATCCAACCTGGGACGGCCTCCGCCAATTGCGGCTGCACTTTCACAGCCGCAACCCGCGCGTCACCTTTTCACCGGCGTCGGTGCTGCTGACCCTGCAGGACAACGACACCGCAGCCGGCACGGGACGGTTCATTCACGGCACCCCCGCGTTGATCACACCGTCAACCGACGGTCACTGGCTGGTGGCGGGCGCTTTCGACGCGGTGGATGGGCGGCCCCGTCCGGGCGTGGCCCGGCTGGAGCCAGACGCCGCCGTGGATGATACGTTTGTGCCGTCGGATGGCCCGGACGGAGCCGTGAAGGTGCTGTTGGACCTGCCCGGCGGCGAGGTGCTCGTGGCGGGGCAGTTCCGCCACGTGGGTGAACACCCTCGCAGCAGCGTGGCGCGGTACCTCCGAGACGGACGACTGGACGAGGCCTTCGTGCCACCGGCCGGCTGGGATGGACCCAGCCAGGCGGTGCATTACACGCATGGCGCGATCCTGGCCGACGGGCGCGTCGTGCTCGCCGGGGAGGGACGTTTCCACGAACTGATGCGGTTTCCGGGGGTGGTGCGGCTGCTGCCGGACGGGCGGCCGGACCCGGAGTTCCAAACGACGGACCTCGGCCTGGCCGAATTGACAGCCATCGCACCGCTGCCGGACAACCGGCTGCTCGTGGCCGGCCAGCGTGTGCTTACAGGCCAGACTGTGCTGCTGCGCCTGACGGAGAATGGCCGGGTTGACGAAGGTTTCGCGCTGGTGGCCGAACGCAGGGTCCGGGCATTGCTGTGCTCGAGTGACGGCCAGGTGTGGGTGGCCACCGAAGCCGGACTGGTGTTGCTGCGCCCACAGTTGGAGGCACCGCCGGGCACAGCACTCCAGGCTGCGGGACGCGTCATTGACCCGGCGAGCACCTTTGCGGTACTCCGACACTTGGAAAGCCAGGTGCTGGTGGGACGCTGGGCGGATGGCCGGCACCGGTTCAGCCGGCTGGATGCTCAGGGAAATCCGGATTCTCGCTTCGGTTCCCTCGCAATCTGGCATGAAAGCGGGCCGTTGCCTGTGGCGGTGGGCACGGACGGAACAATCGCCATGCTGATATCCGAAGGCGGAACGAGGTGGCGTTTGATCCGCTACAGTTCCGAGGGCCGCGCAATCCATGACATCCGCATTGACCGTCTGGTGCGCCTGTCCACGGGTGAGGTCCACCTCAGCACACGCGGGCAGCCGGCCGGATTCTGGTGGTTTCAACGCTCCACCCGGCTCCGGCGGGACTGGTCCTTCATCTCCTCCCCCACCTTTCCGAAGTGGCCGCCCTACAACTTTGTGGACACCAATGCCGCCCAATTTCCACATGCCTTTTACCGGGTGGGGTGGTAGTCCGGGCCTGTGACATCATCTGGAACCGCCGAAACGGTTACGCTCCTCAGTTCCGGGCGGTCTTTCCCGCGTCTGCTGGCGGTGCGGCAGCGGTTTCCGGAACGGCCGCCGCCGGACTTCGCCGCCGAAATCGCGCGCGGCCTGGGGCCGCTGGCCGCAACGCTTCACCCCGGCGCGCGCGTGGCCGTGGCGGTGGGCAGCCGGGGTATCGCGAACCTGGCGGTGGTCGTGCGCCACGTGATCGGCGTGTTGCGCGCCGCGGGCGCCACGCCGTTCATCCTGCCGGCGATGGGCAGTCACGGCGGGGCGACCCCGGCGGGTCAGACCGAACTGCTGGCCGGTTATGGCATCACGGACGCGGCGCTGGGCGTGCCGGTGCGGGCGGGCATGGAGGTCGCCGAAGCCGGCCGGACCGCCGACGGCTGGACAGTGGTATGCAGCGTCGAGGCGTTGCGGGCGGACGCGGTGGTGCTGATCAACCGCGTGAAGCCGCACACCGATTTCGCCGGCCCATTGGGCAGCGGCCTGCTCAAGATGCTGGTGGTAGGGCTGGGCAAGCACGCCGGCGCCGCGGCCTTCCACGCCGCCGCCGCCCGGCTCGGCCACGAGCGCGTGCTGCGCGCCGCCGCCGAAGTCCTTGCCGCGCGCCTGCGCCTGCTGGCCGGCGTGGCGCTGGTGGAAGACCCGCGGCATCAGACCGCGCGCGTGGCGGTGGTGCCGCCGGCGGATTGGGCGCGCCGGGAGGAAGCCTTGTGCGCCGAGGCCCGCGAACTCATGCCCCGCCTGCCCTTCGCGGAGGTGGACCTGTTGATCGTGGACTGGATGGGCAAAAACATCAGCGGCACCGGCATGGACCCGGCGGTGATCGGCCGGATGATCCACGGCTACTCGCTGGCGGAGGACGCGGAACACCGCCACCCGCACGTGCGGCGGCTGTTCGTGCGCGACCTCACGCCCGAAAGCCACGGCAACGCCATCGGCCTCGGCCTGGCGGATTTCACCACCACGCGCCTGGTGCGCGCGATGGACCGGCACGCCACCTTCACCAACGCCCTGACTGCGCTGTCGCTGCAAGGCGCCAAAGTGCCGATCCATTTCGACACCGATCGCGAGGCGCTCGCCGCGGCCCTGGCCTCGCTGCCACTCGCAGACGGCCAGCAACCGCGAATCGTACGCATCCGCGACACCCTGTCGGTCGAGCGCCTGGAGGTGTCCGAAGCCCTGGCTGCCGAACTGGCCGGGCGTGAAGATCTGGAGATCCTTGGTCCACCGACCGAACCGGCCTTTGACACCGCCGGCAACCTGCTGCCCATGCCGGCATGAACAGCGTGAAGAGCGCCCACACGAACCTCTGCCCGCACCAACCTGAAACTCCCCTCAACCGAATCTCCGCAAACCCGAGTCCCCGCCATGAAACTACCCCGCATGTTCCTGCTCGCCCTCATCGCGTTGGCGCCCGGCGGGAGCGATGCTCAAGCCGCCGAGGAGCGTTTCCCCAACCTCGCCGCGCAAAGTTCCCTGCCCAGGGGCCCCGGCCTGGCGGCGCGGTTCCCGGCCGATGCCGGCATCGCGTCGCATCCGGCCGTGATCTTCGCGGACGATTTCGAGCATGGCGAACCCGGCGCGCGCTGGGATGAGAAGGGCGCCGGCCAAGGCCGGGCGCTCAGCTTTGCGCCCGCCGAGGAGGCGGTTTGCGGCCAGCGCTGCCTGAAGGTCGAGGCGCGGCTGGGCGTGAACACCGGCGACGGGCTGACCAAATGGTTCGAGCCGGCGGATCCGGTGTTCGTGCGCTTTTACGTCCGTTTCGATCCGGGCTGTGATTATGTCCACCACTTCGTGACGCTGCGGGCCAACAAAGGCCTGCGCGGCGGCGACCGCTGGAGCGGCTTCGGCGGCGCCGGGGTGCGGCCGGCGGGCGACGAGCGGTTTTCCACCGCGCTCGAACCGTGGGGCAACTGGGGGCGCTGGCCCGCGCCGGGCAAATGGAACTTTTACAGTTACTGGCACGAGATGGAGGTGTCGCGGGATGGCAAGTACTGGGGCAACTCGTTTCAGGCCGAGCCGCAGGAGGTCATCCCGAAGGATCGCTGGATCTGCGCCGAGTTCATGCTCAAGCACAACACCCCCGGCCAGCCGGACGGCGAACAGGCGTTCTGGATTGACGGCCGGCTGCTCGGCCACTGGCGGGGCCTCAACTGGCGCCGAACCCCTGTGCTCCAGGCCAACGCGCTCACGCTCGAGGCCTACATCACCGACCGCTGGACGAAGAACCCGACGAACATCGTCTATTTCGACAACGCGGTGATCGCGCGCGAGTACATCGGCCCGGCCGGCCGGCCGTAGCCGGCCCGGGCCTCGTCCAATCCGACATCTGGCATCAGACCTACGGCATCTAGCATCCGGCTTCTGGCATCCCGCAACCGGCCTCGCCCTCATGATCCGCTTTAAGTGTTCTGAAAAGTTGCGCTGCGCCCTCCGGCGGTCTTGACCCGAGCCGGGGTCCGGGCGTAACTGTGAGTCACCATGAAAACCAGGGTTGATTCGGGTTGACTCTCTCTCTCTCTCTCTCTCTCTCTCGGGTTTAGTGTCCTGACGGCGGTGAGCGTCCGGGCCCAAGTGTCTCCGGCCGGGGCGTTCGACGGCCAGCCCCGCGTGGTCGAGCGCGGACCGCACCACAACGTGATCGAGTTTGTGGCCGCGCGCCGGGACACCGCCGGCCAGACCCGGGCGGTCACCCATCGCTACGTCCAGTTGGAGACCGGCCTCAATTACCCGGATGCCCGGGGCGGCTGGCAGCCCAGCGGCACCGAACTTGAACTGCGCGACGGCCGGGCCGTGTACGGGCAGGGACAGTTCCACGCCGCGTTCGCCGCCAATGTGGCCGACCCGGTGGCGGTCACACTGCGGACACCTGAGGGCCTGGTCCTCAAGTCCCGGATTTTCGGGTTGGCGTATTTCGATCCGGAGTCCGGTCAGAGCGTGCTCATTGCCGAGTTGCAGGATGCCGCCGGCCTGCTGCTGCCGGAGAAGCACGCGATCCTGTACCCGGACGCGTTCAGGGACGTGGCCGCGGATGTGCGGTTGTCGGTCACCCGGGCCGGTTTTGAGCAGGACGTGATCCTCCGGCAGCAGCCGCCCCCGCCGGAAACGTTCGGCCTGGGGCCCAAGTCCGAGCTGCAACTGCTCACGGAGTTCTTCGACCCGCCCACCCCGCGCGAACACGCGGAAGGCGGCGGCCTTGCTCGCACGAACCAACTGACGACGGCGGCCGGCCCGCGGGTGGACCCGCGGCTGACATTTGGCACAATGAGTTTTGGCAAGGGCCGGGCGTTCCGCCTGGAGGACTCCGCCGACGCGGTGCCGGTGCGGAAGACCTGGGAGCGGCTGGAAGGCCGGCAATTTCTCATCGAAGCGGTGCCTTACGAGCAGTGGCGCCCGCAACTCGATACGTTGCCGAAGGCCGCGGGTTTTCGTTCGGCACAGACCGCCCCCGCTTTGCGGGACCACCTGCGGTCCGCCCCGCGGCGGACCGTGGCCGCGAAGGCCACGCCGGAGTTGCGGCTGGCGCAGGCGATGCCGGCCCGGCCGGGGGTGGTGCTGGACTACGTGCTTACGCTGGTGTCGCAGAGCGACCTGACACTGGCCGCCGATACGACCTATTACGTAACCGGGCCGGTAATCTTGACGGGCGTGACCACGATCGAAGGCGGGACAGTGGTCAAATACGCCAACAACGGTCCGTATTTGCGCATTCAAGGCACGATTCGATGTCTGACCGGGCCGTACCGGCCGGCCTTCTTCACCGCCCAGGACGACGATACGGTGGGCGCGATCATTGCCGGGAGCACCGGCAGCCCCGGCGGCACTTACGCCGCCGTCGCGCTGTGGATTGACGACAACGTGGCCAGCCTCCGGCACCTGCGCATCGCCTGGGCGGATCTGGCCGTTTATTACGACGTGGACACCGGCTGGCCGCAGGAGTTGTGGCACACGCAAATCGCCCACTGCGCTTACGGGGTTGGGGGCGGCTGTCCGGAGTTCCGCGTGTACAATGCCTTGCTGGATCACGTGGCCATCAATTTCTACGTTGCGGGAGCCGGCGCGCCGGTGACCGCGCGCGTGGAACACCTCACCAGCGATTCCGCCACGTGGTTGAATCAGAGCGGCGACTGGTTGAACCTTTGTCTGACCAACAGCCTGCTGGTGAACGTGGCCAACCCGGGTGCCTGGACCGGTGCCGGCAACGCCGTGGGCACGGCCGCCGACTTCAACACTGTCCTGGCCGGCCGACACTACCTGGCCCCGGGCAGCGCGCACCGTGACGCCGGCACCGAGGCAGTGGACGGCCGGCTGCGCGCGGAACTGGCCGGCCTGACCACCGAGCCGCCGGCCCGGTGGACCGAGCCGGTCACCGCCGAAACCGTGTTCGAGCCCTGGGTCGCCCGCGACGCCGACACGCCGGACCGCGGCTATCACTACCCGCCGCTGGATTTCCTGCTCAGCGGGCTGGCGGTGAGCGGGACCTCGCTGACCCTCACCCACGGCGTGGCCGTGGGCGTGTACGGGACCGACGGCTTCCTCCTGCAAGGGGACGCGCAGTTCGCCAGTACTGGCGAGCCGGCCCTTCCCAACCGGCTGGTACACTACCGGGTGGTGCAGGAAGACCCGGCGGCCGAGCACGGGCGCGTAGCCGGCGCGCTGTTGCAGGACGCCAACGCCACCAGCGCGGCCACCGCCCGGCTGCGGTTTACCGAACTGGTCCTGCCCGGGGGCGAGGGTGCGCACTTCAACGGCGGCGCCACCTTGGGCGCCCTGGTCCTTTCCGACTGCGAGCTGACCGGCGGCCGGCTGGACTTCAGCCTGCCCGGCACCTGGACCCGCACCGTGGCGCTGACCAACAACGTCTTTGACCGGGTCACCTTCAGTCTGGGCACCGGCAGCGACCCCACCCTCAGCGTCCACGCCCGGAACAACCTCTTCCGCGGCTGCCCGGCGGTGAACCTCAACGCCGCCCCGGGCACGACCTG